>Ga0209417_1000173_pt1 | contig 170495 bp, 133 predicted proteins | sample RifGroF2_FD_184002 | JGI IMG/M metagenome (GOLD analysis project Ga0209417, IMG submission 184002) | Groundwater microbial communities from Rifle, Colorado, USA - Groundwater F2 (SPAdes) (version 2) | ecosystem: Environmental > Aquatic > Deep subsurface > Groundwater | place: Rifle, Colorado... | reverse complement strand
CAGTTCTCTTCCCGTTGCTCCCCACCCTACATCGCTGTAACGCAGTTACGTTCAGATACAGACCGGAGATCGTATGTCTGGAGAGGACTTTCACCTCCCAGTGATGTGCGCCTCACAGGCGCACGAGTGCGCAGATCATTCTGCGCTTTGGATTCCACTGGAACCGTGGAGAAGATAACAGCTTTCGCTTTTGTTATGATGCTACGGCATGACGAACAGCTCTAAAAACAAAGCGGTGAATAATCACCGCAGTCCAAAGTCAGGCCGAAGCGCCTGACGTAAAGATGCAAAGACAGAAGAACCGGAGAACATGACGTGGACAGTACTGGAATATGCGTATAGTAGTCAGGGCTGAAGCCCGCACCTACTTTATAGGAATCTTATGAAAATAAAGACTTTGATGTTTATGGCTATTTCATTTATAGTAGCCACCTTATTTGACTCAACCATTTTGTCAGAGGAGCTTCCAGTGAAGAAGATTATATTTGTCGGGGATTCGACCGTGCAGACCTATGCTGAAAATGAAGCTACAAGAGGCTGGGGACAGATCCTTCCCCTTTATTTTGGCCCGAAAGTCGAATGCAAAAACACCGCCGTAGGTGGCAGGAGCACGAAGACCTTCATGTCCGAAGGACGCTGGAAGAAGGTGCTTGACGCGAAACCTGATGTGATATTCATACAGTTCGGGCACAACGACTCGCATGCCAAGGACAAGCCGGAATCGACTGATGCAGCAACCGACTACAAGGAATATCTGGAGAAATATGTCTCAGAAGGCAAGGCTGCAGGTGCAAAGATCATCCTGGTCACGTCAATGCACAGGAGGCACTTCGACGCGAATGGAAAGATGAAGGATATCCTCAAACCATATGCGGAAACGATGCGGGCGGTCGCCAAGGCTACCAATACCCCGCTTATAGATCTGCATAGCAGGAGCAGGGAACTCCTCGAAAAATTGGGCGAAGCCGGTTCTGAAGATCTGTTCTGCAGCGCGACCGACCGCACCCATTTCTCGAAGAAGGGGGCGACAGTTATGGCGGAATTCATCGTGGATGCGATACAGAAGGATATTCCTGAACTCAAGCCGTATCTGAAGGATTCAAAGTAGGTACGGGCTTAAGCCTGTACCATTCGTAAAAATACAAAAAATGGGACATGCTAAAGCCCGTACCTACTTAAGACATGTCTTACGACATTAACTACGAACGAATTCAAATGAAAGGCAAACGCACGTGTTGTTTGAGGAACTTAATAAATTGGACTGGAGGAAGTCATTCTCCGACTCCTGCATCGTTGACTGGAAGCAGAAATGGTTCCTGGACGGTCAGCTCGCAAAGGTCGAAAACACCACGAAGGGAATGGTCTTTTCCGCCGGTCCGAACGAAAAGGAAAATGACTCACATGCGGTCCTCTGGACAAAGCAGTCATTCAGAGGGGACGTTAAAATCAGCTTTGAATATACATGCCTCGACGATGTCAAGGACTACGTCAAGATCCTCTATATCCAGGCGACCGGCAAGGGAACTCCCCCTTATACGGAAGACATCTCCGAGTGGAACGATCTGCGCAAGGTCGCCTACATGTATACGTATTACGACAACATGCGCCTGCTGCACATCAGCTATTCCGCAAATATGGGGGAGCATCATCCTGACAACAACCGCGACTACGTCCGCGCCAGGCTTTATCCGCGGGATCCGCAGGGGAAGTTCCAGGACACCGAGCTGGAGCCGTCATACACCGATTCCGGCCTATTCAAAAAAGGAGTCCCATATCTTTTCACCTGTATTAAGACCAAGGAGGATCTCATCCTCAAGGTCGAAGGTGATGGAAAGGAAAAATTCTTCCAATGGGATCTCAGGAAGATAACGCCTCCCGAATCCGGGCGCATCGGCATCCGGCATATGTGTACGCGCATCGGCCTGTACAGGAACGTGACGGTGTGGGAGAAATGAAGAAATATCCTCTCACAAAGCCACAGAGACACAAAGGGTTGGAATAATTAATGGATCTTTGTGTCTCTATGGTAATCCCTCAGTTTCCTGGGTCGGTCCCAGGACTTCTTCATGGAACGCCACCAACTTGGTGGCATCTGTTAAACCAAGCCGGCAAGTTGCCGGCGTTCCGTCCATGCAGACAGAAAAGACTGAGGAATTGCTGTCTGCGCCTTAGTGCGAGAAAAGTTCTTATTTATACCACTCTTTCGGAAGAATATCCTTCTCCTCGTCAAGAAGTTCCTTCATGATCTTCCTGCCGTCCTCGATGTTGTTGATGATCGGATCCGTCATCATCGCCCTCATGAGGATTCCGCGGTCGCAGGTGACAGCGGCTTCGGCGGTAAGTTCATGAGTGTCCAAAACCTGCTGCTGTAGTCCGAGCAGGCCGCGCGGCATCGGGCTTGCCGGAAGCGGACGCGGACCGCTCATGTCAAGATCGCAGAGAAGTTCGATGAACGCGTCATTCGCCATGTTCGAAACTGCACCACGATTCGCCGAATTGATATAGAATGTCTTCCTTAGATTTCCCCACATCGATTCTATTATGTCGGTCGCGTGGTCGCCCTTCCCTTTGGTCAGGAATTCCTTTATGCTTTTCTTTCCGCTGGCGAACGCCTCGTTCTCCGCCCATCTGGCTTTCATGTCCTTGTCCCTTGACTCCGCGTCGAAGACCATCAGTTTCTCAGGATAAGGCGAGTTCACGCCGTATCCCTGGAAGAAAGGCACATATTCCTTCGTATGGGCCGTACAGTTCGGGTACGCCCCGAAGATATCCATGAGCTGAAGGGAATATGCGGCATTGAACTTCGACTTGGCATAAGCGTTAGCGTTCTGGGCGTTGTCATCAACTTCCTTCTGCGCCATCTTCACCAGTTCTTTCCTCCAGATCGGGAGATAATCCTTGCCCTTGTATGCGAACTTCGCAAGCCAGGTGAAATGGTTGACACCTTCGACATGGTATTCCAGGCTGCGCTCGACTTCAGGAGGAATTGAGGTCGCGGTCTCTGGCAGTATCCCGACGGCCTTGAGCATGCGGATCCTGTGGTACGGCTCATGGAGCCCGTCGCATATCGCGAAACTCCTGATCTTGGGGGCGTATCTCATCAGCGCTATGCCAAGCACCGAGGTTGGATTTACAAAATTTATCGTCCATGATTCAGGTGCGAGTTTCGCAATGTCCTTCGACATCTCAAGAGCCCTGGGAATTTCGCGGAGCGCCCGGAATATCCCTCCTGATCCGATGGTATCGCCGGAACACATCCTCACACCATATTTTTCAGAGACGCGGCAGTCGACTCCCCTGTAATAGGCGTTCCTCTCGCTGAACGTGAGCACAACGAAATCTGCGTCCTTCAGCACTTCCCTGCGGTCAGTTGTTCCTATGAGTTTGACAGGTGCCTTGGTTGCGGCAATCGCCTTGCGTCCCATCTTCATCATGGTGTCAAGTACGTGCGGCTTGGTATCGACTAGTGCAAGCGTGCCTTCCCTGAGGATCTTGCTATTCACCATGTTCCATATCACAGGCCTTGCAAAGAAATGGCTTCCGGCCCCGATGACAACGATTTTAGGCGATTTCATATTGCTCCTTTATAAATTTTTCAGCTGTTATAAATTTTTCAAAGGCCATATCCATGTATCAATTGGCATATTTTGTTCAAGTCAACCATTGTCCTGATATGGCCTTTGAAAATTTTATTAATAACGAATATATTGTACTTTAATTTGATACACAATAGGAATATAGGCTCAGTGATATGGATAATATTATCATATCCATAAAAGTAAGGCAGTTTTCCTTGTCCTGAGCCTGTCGAAGGAAAACCGCCAATAAAACGTCGGGTTAAAACCCGACATACTTTTATTGAATTATCATGACCATGAGTGCACAACGACATATGGATTTATCCGACCCAGCTCCGCCGTTCCAGGTGAGGACATCCGGCATGGTCAGGAACATGCCTTATCATTCGACGCCAGGCACGAAGGAAGGCGACATCATGCTGACGGTGTTCCTGGGTGGAAAGGGGATATATCATAATTCCAAGGGAAACTTCAGGATCTGCCGGGGGATGGTCGGGCTTGTATCTCCGGAGGATCCCGGCCTATTGACAACCGTTCCGGAAAACCCTTATGTCCACCTCTACTGCAGATTCAGAGGTTCATACGCCGTATTTCTGACGAAGAAAATATTAAAAGCCAGGAATCGGCGCTTCTTCGAGTATGAGAATTTTGCGAAGATCGCGGAAATCATAAAGAGAATGGGGCATCGTTCACCATCTGATCTTCCTTTTGAAATGGGGAGGAGGGAACTGCTGCTTGCCGAAGCGCTGTTGGTACTTTCCGGAAACTTGCAGGAGGCATCTCTTAAGAACATATCCTCTTCATCGCTGAGGTATTATCTGGAGGGAAGGATATCCAAACCAACGGATCTTGCTGAGATGGCTGACCATTTTTCCGTTTCAAAGGCGACACTGTGCCGGCAATCCCGCAAGTGCCTTGGCACGACGATCCAGAAATACCACGAGCAGATCAAGATGGAATGGGCGAAGGAACTGCTGAAGTTCGGACTGTTCCCGATAAAGGACGTTGCGAAGAAGCTCGGTTATTCCGATCCCCTCTATTTCAGCCGCGTCTTCAAGGAGCATTCAGGTAAAAGCCCTTCAGAATGGATGGAAAGCAGTTCCACCAGAGGAATTTAAACACCCAGATAAAAATCGTCGTAGATTACAAGACAAAGACACTCGTCCCAAATTTCTAAAAAAAGAAAGGTACTGACATATGAAATTAAACTTTATCAAAACTGCTATCATCTCCATATTTTTCTCTTCCTCCTTGGCAGTTTCTGCAGGACAGATCTATGTCGATGCCGGCAGCGGAAGCGACACAAACGCCGGCCTCGCTGCCGACAGTCCGCTTAAAACCATCCAGAAGGCCGTGGATCTCTCCGAACCGGGCGACACCGTAAACATTGCTCCCGGCGTATATGCTGAACGCCCTATCATCCGCCGTGGCGGCACCGAATCCAGTCCTATCACCATCAAGGCCGACAAAGTCGAACGAGGACGGGTGATTCTCTCTTCTGCCGATCAGTCCATCCGCCAGGGCAAGATCAAATGGAAGCTGGAAGATTCCGATCTCCAGCTCTATTCAATACCTTTAGACCACAATCCGGCACGGGTGCTATACTCCGGAACCGATCTGATGCCGTATCCCAGCCTTGACTGCCTGAAGCATTTCTATCTGCTCGAACAGTGTCCAGGCCCGCGCCATGGCTTCTTCTATGTGGCCGGTGAGCACAAGCTCTATGTCCGGCTGCACCACGACAGCGGCAAATACGGACCGTCCGATCCCGGCAGGCAGCTGATGTGCGTCGCACCAGCCAGCGCCCCCGGCTACAACGGAGAAAAGATCACACTTCCCGAACATGCCAATCTCACCATAGACATCAAAGGGCAGGCCCATCTCGTCATCGATGGACTCACCTTCGAAACTCCGGGAGCTGCCGGAGTCCTGACCTGGTCCAGCAAAGTGACCGTCAGAAACTGCTGGTTCGACGGCTGCCGTTTCGGAGTATTCGGCGGAGGAGAACACGACAAACTGCCGTCGGAAGTGATCGTCGAGAACTGCTTCTACCATAATTATCCTGCCTTCGACGATGTAGCCGAACTCATCACAACTTATAAAGATACCGAAGTGATGACCAAGTATCCCATCTTCTGGTGGCATCGCAAGGGCCGTTTCAACGACTCTGAAGTAATGAAAAACTATGAGACAGGCATAGCCGGCGGTGTAGGGAAGGACTGGCAGCTGCGCTACAACCTGGTCCGTAACGCCTTCGAGGGCCTCTCGACCTGGGGCAACTCCTGGAGCGAAAATCTCAGAGTCTACGGCAATGTCTTTGAGAAGATCGTAGACAATGCGCTGGAGACCGAAAACCATTCACGCAACATGAGGATTTATGACAATGTCTTCCACAACGTATTCGAGCCAATATCCTGGCAGCCTCTGGATGGCGAACCATGGCCTGGCCCTGTCTACGTCTACCGCAACCTCTTCTATGCCGACTTCGATATCCAGCAGCTTTGGCCATGGCGCCCAGCTTGCTTCAAGCTCGGGGCCAGTGAACGCAATTGGACCAAGGAGCATATGGGGAAATGTCCCGAAGAACAGATCAAGACTCCAATATCCAAACGTTTTGTGATGGTTCCCTATCCAGGCTTTCTGGTCTTCAACAATACAGTCATCATGCCTTACGCCAATCTGTTCAATAATCCCCAGCCTATTGAAGGGCCAAGCATCCGTGATCTGGTAAATTTCCGCTTTTTCAATAATATCCTTGTAACCCATTCCTTCCATAAACGCGATTATTTCACCGGCAGCCTGATCGAGTTCTACAACAATATCGCCGTCAACGCCACCAACAGCAGACAGACGGAAATAGCCGCAGGCCTTGATGGACAGGTTCTGCCCGATCTCGGCGCCGTCAAGCTGGCTGACCCTTCCAAAGCCGACTTCCGGCTGCTTCCCGGCAGCCCGGCCATTGGAAAAGGAACAGCTGAAATTGACCGCTCCGACTCCTCCAAGGACATAGGGGCAATCCCTGATGGCAAAAGCTGGCCCGAGTTACCAGCCGGTCCACAACCGCGCTGAGAACGCAGGGTTCCTTATTCTGATTTATTGATGAGCGGAGCGAGTCACTTGGAGTGCGTTACCTTGGTACCGCCTTTCTTCTGACAAGCTTGCTTGTCAGCTATACGAGGAGCAAGCTCCTCTGAACAAGGCTGAAGCAAGCTTCAGCACTCCAAAGTCAGGCTGACGCCTGACGTAAAACCATGGATTCAATATAAGGATTTGCGGAATTCGCAAGTTATAAACAGTCCGTCCGGACTGTTTATCAACCCTTGATGCCGGTCGTGGAGATGCCTTCGATGAAGGCTTTCTGCGTGAGCAGGAAGAGGACGATGACGGGGGTGACGACGAGAAGGCTTGCCGCCATCAGGTAGTTCCATTCCGTGCCTCCGTGCTGGCTCTGGAAGAACTGGAGTCCGAGGGCGAGGGTGAAGTCCTCCTGGTTGGTCAGGAAGAGCAATGGTCCGAGGAAGTCGTTCCAGGTTCCCATGAACTGGAACAGCGCCACTACAAGAAGCGCCGGCTTCGATATCGGAAGGATTATCCGCATGAAGATCTGGAACTCGCTGCAGCCGTCGATTCTGGCCGCCTCCGAGAGCGTCTGCGGGATGGACATGAAGAACTGTCTGAGCAGAAACACATTGAACGCCCCGGCGAAGAACGAACCAATCCATAGCGGATGCGGTGTCCCGACAAAGCCGAGGGATCTGTAGAGGCAGTACAGCGGAACCATGATCACCGGGAACGGAATCATCATTGTTGCAAGCGCGACCAGGAAAAGCTTGTCGCGCCCTGGCCATTGTATCCTCGAGAACCCATACGCGGCGAACGCGCTGGATATCACCGTACCCATGACAGTGAAGAAGCAGAGGATGAGGGTGTTCTTCAAATACATCCAGAAGCATTTCATCGCCTTGATGGCCTCCTTGAAGTTGCTCCAGCGGAAACAGAGCGTCCTCTCAACGGCTTTCACCGGGACAAAGAACTGCTCGGTGGTATTTTCATTGCCGGTTATCTTCTCCAAGGTGACGGCGGACCAGGGATTGTCCTTGTCGGCGGAAATATCTTTCAGGATCTTGTACTTCCCTTTCTGATCAGCGAGTTTCGTATTTGGGATGATCTGCCCATCGTTTACGCCTTCAAGGAGGATTGCCGTCGACGGCTCCTCAATCTTCACCTTCGGAACTATCGCCATCTTTTTTCCGTTGATATCGGCGAAATACCTGTATGGCAGCCAGGTCGGCGGCATGCTCATCGTCTGTTCGATCGGCTTGAGGGCCGTGGAAACCATCCAGATGAGCGGAGTGCTGAAGACGATAGATCCTATGACAAGGAAGAAGAACACCAGCATTTTTCCGAATGAGTTTAATTTTATCATGTGCTACTCCCCGTAATGTATATGCTTGCGGCTGAGCATCGTCGCCATGTACGTAAGTCCGAGTATTATCATGAAAAGTATCCACGCCATGGCACAGGCGTAGCCCATCTGGTTATACGTAAACGCGTTCTCATATAGATACACGGCATAGAAAAGAGCTGAACGGTTGGGTCCGCCTGTACCCGCGCCGAACATGATGTACGGCTGCGCGAACACCTGCAGGCATCCGATAATTCCCATGACCAGGTTGAAGTAGATGACCGGCGATATCGAGGGCAGTGTTATATGCAAGATCTTCCTGAGGAACCCGGCACCGTCGATGTCCGCCGACTCGTAGAGCTGCACCGGAACCTCCTGCAATGCCGCAAGATAGATCACCACGGAATTGCCGATGCCCCAGACTACCGTCAGCACAAGCGCCGGCTTGGTATAATGTTCGTTCGTCAGCCATTCGGGTCCTGGAAGACCGGCCATGTTGAGGAAATAGTTGAGGAGTCCGAACTTGCCGTTGAATATCCACAGCCATATCATCGAGGTCGCGACCAGCGGCACAAGCGAGGGCAGGAAGAAGATGGTCCTGAACACCGGACGGCCGCTTACCGGCATGTTCAGCAGGATAGCCACGCAGATCGACGAGACAAGCCCGAGTGGAATCGCGAAGAACGCAAAGATCAGCGTGTTATAAAGGGCCTTCCAGAAGACGCTGTCGGACGCCATGTCCGTATAGTTCGTCAGTCCGATGAATACCGGCTTGGAGAGCACGTCGTAGTCGCAGAACGAATAGAAGAAGGATGCGCCGACGGTATAGACGGTGAACACCAGGAACCCGATTATCCACGGGCTCACGAAGAGCAGTCCCATCTTCAGATTGTATTTTTCACCACGCGTCATTTTCTTTTTCCCATTCCTTGGTCCTGTCTTCCTTTATCAAGTCCCATCTCTTGAGTATCTTGTCGAACTTCCACTGCACCCTTTCCCTGGCGTTCTTCAGCGCCTCTTCCGGGCTCATGATGCCGGTGAATGCCTGGTCGTAGGCTACTGACAGTTCCGTATTATATTCGTTCCACACCGGCAGCTTTGGTATGGTCCTCACACCGGGGCTTTTCGCCAGATCGATGAATGTCTGGATGTATTTGTTCGGATGCTTCTTTACGAAATCGGGGCTTATCTCGGCGAGAGGGCTGAACTTCCTCTGACCCATGTTGAGCTTCTCCATCGGCCCCCTGCTGTTGACATAGCTCATGAACTCGAACGCCTCCCTGGCACGTCTTGCTCCTTTCGGGATCACGAGAACGTCGCATTCGGCGATAGAAACAAACGCGTTCTTGGGATTTTCACCGAGGCTCGGGAACGGGGCGGCGGCCCATTCGATCTGCGGCGCGTATTTTTCTATGAAGTTGTACATCCAGACACCCTGGATGACCATCGCCACCTTCTCGGAAAGGAACGGATTCTGAGGCGAGGAGAAGTTTCCAAACGACGCGCCGAAGTTCCTAAGGTTCTGGATTCCGTATTTGTCCCCGAAGCTCTTGAACCATTTGAGCGCTTCCACATCCTCCTTGCTGTCGGCGGTGATCTTCCTGTCGCCGTCCCAGAGCTCGCCGTCAAACCAGTAGCACCACATTGAGTTCCACCAGCCGGGCTCGGTCGGCGTGTATCCCAGCTGGACAATGTCAAAATTCTTCTGCTTCTTCTCTTCGTCGGTAAGCTCGGTGTAACGGATCCTGGCCGTCTCCGAACCTCTTTTGATCGCGACTATGGTCAATTTCTCGTTCATCGCGTCGAGTTCGGCGCGGCTCTTCGGCGGTCTGTCGGGATCAAGTCCGGCGTCCCTGAACATCTTCTTGTTCCAGTGGAGCGCGACAGTCGCAGGAGTAGAAGGCAGAGCCCACATGAATCCCTTGCGCTCGCAGAGATCCCAGAAGACGGGAATATAGTCCTTCCTGGATATTCCTTTTTTATCGAGCATCTTGTTGAGAGGGGTCAGCGCGCCCTTCTCCGCAAATACATTCACGTTCTGCACCCAGACACCGGCTATGTCGGGAGGAGTTCCGCCTGCGGTTGCGAGAAGGAGCTTCTGGTCGATGGTGCTGACTGTGAGAAGTTTTACAAAAATCTTGTCCTGTGACTTGTTGAAGTCGTCGATGACCTCCACCAGGGCGTCGCGCTCGAATCCGGTCCATTTCTCCCAGTAGTTGACGACAATGCGTCCGTCAGCGGTCCTCTCGTCCTTCACCGCCGTCTTTGTCACCAGGAAAAGTATGGCGGATACGATGCCGATTACGAGTACGGCCATGAAGAGGATCGGCTCGTACTGTGAAAAACTCTCAATTTTTGAATTGCGATCTTCGGACATCTGAAATTTCCTTAACCTCTTACTATTGCAGTTAGTTCCTGTCTTTCAAGGAACGCCGGTCTCCAGGTCGGCATAAAAGCCGGTCTGGAGACCGGCGTCCCTTCAAAACGCCAGAAAATTGACTCTTTTTATTTATTATTCATTCACTGGTATCCGGGAAAGAGTTCCAGCCGGCGCAGTCACCGTCCCGATCTTCTTGCCGTCGCGGAATATTCCAACCTGCGCATCCTTGGAATCGGAATTATAGATGACAGCCGTGTATTTGCCCTTGGCGTCGCGGAACACGGTGCTGGTCGGAATCGAAGTGCTGCAGTTCCATGCGATCTGTCCGAGCGACTGCAGGCTGTGCGTATAATAATATGTGAGTGTTGCGCGTCCGAACTGGCCCAGCTTGTCGTTTGCGGCATAGGCTTCATCCAGGATCTTGGCGGCTCTGGCAGGATCGCCGAACATTGCATATCCGACCGCAATATTGCCCCAGTCGTCGCCAAGTTTCGAGAACGTCACCGGAGTCCCCTTGCCCTGCGCCTTCAGCATGTTGTCGACCTGCCAGGTTGCGAATGCCGGATCTTTTCCAAGGTACTGCAATGAGGTCCACATCGGCAGCCACTGGATGCCGTATATGTGGATTGCATCGCCGCTGAACCAGGTCCAGTAGCCGATGTCGCGGTCGCGCAGGACGCTGACTATCGAATGCTTGTTCTTGTAGTTCGGCGAATAGTTCGACGCCTCGGGCCCGATCTTCCAGGCGTAGTAGTCGTTCCAGTATTCGGCGACGGCCTCGGATTCTATCGCCCATCCCATCGCACCGGCGTCGATCATGTCCTGGTCCTTCAGCACGCAGCCCAGCAGGAACAGCCCGGTCCATCCGCCCATGGATTCAGAAGATGATTCCTGGTTGTTGCCGTCTTCACGGTTCGAGCCCCCGCCCGCATAGCAGTGCCCATTCCACGGATCAAAGCATCGCATCCAGGGGAAGTCCTTGTCCTTGCGGTCCCAGTTAGCATACTGTTTTGCGACCATCTTGAGCATCGGTGCGAAATCCGCGCCCCACTTCGGATCTTCCATCGCCAGAAGCGCTCCGGCGAGTGTGAAATAACCGTAGTGGAAATGGTTGTCGGTAAAACCACCCGAACCGTAGCTGGTCTTGAAACCTACCAGTCCGCTCCATGGCAGCGGATACTTCGCAAAATAATGAGCGTTCTCGCCGGGGGTATAAGTGAGCCAGTCGGTAAGACATGTCTTTGTCATTTCATGGAGCTTGTCTGCCTCGGGAAGTTTCAGTTGTCTCGACATGGCCATCATTTCCGCCATGACGAGGAAGTCCTTGGCGCCCCAGTATGTGTCATCACCATACTTCTTGCCGGATTTTTCTGCAGTCCACTTCTGGATGAATTCTGCCATACGCGCAGGCTGGTACGGATTGGGCAGGCCTTCCACGACCTTCGGAGCAGGCATCACCGGAAGAAGCCCCTTGAACGGCCAGGCTATTTCAAAAGTGTTTCCCGGCGCAAGACGCATCTTGCCGCGCAAGGTGGCAAATGCCGGTTCGACAAATGGCAGTTTCTGTCTCGTCGTACGATAATGATGCGGTAGCCAGCCCTGCAATACTTCCCTCGAGGTTCCGCGCAGTGCATCGGCAGTGATCGTCCAAGTGGTGACCACCTCTCCGACATCGCGCTCGTATTTATATGTCAACTTTGTATCGCGAGGAACGGCATATGCGTACTTCTGGAAGACAGGTGCGGACTTCGCATCAGGCAGCAATGCCACTACCACGAAGCGGTCCTTACCTGAAAATTTCAGATCGATTCCGCCGCCTACCTGGACGAATTCCGTCTTCTCCGGAGCGAATAGGGCGAACGTGCGCGGACCACGCGCCAGCACCAGCGCATCTCCGGTGTACGGCAGCTTCACCGCCTTGCCGGCGGCATCGGTCATGGCGTCTGCAGTGCCAGGAACGCTAAGATCAACATTCTTGCTTTCGATCCAGACATAGGGAAGTCCGTGCCCATATGTGGCATCAATATATTTTTCTGGTTCAGTGCGCAGGCGCATTACCTGCGTCCAGTCTCCCCAGCTCTTCGTCGAACAGCTCTTGAACAGTCCAGCAGATGCAGGCTGACTGCTGTTGGTCTGCACAACCTGGTCGACAGCCACCCAGCCCCAGCCGCCGCCTGTCTGATCGATCAGGTGAATGCGCGCCGGCTTGCCCTTGTATGCCTTGACATCCCAGAGGCGCGATGAGAAATCCCATGAGTTTTTTCCGGACTCGGAATAGATCTCCTTGCCGTCGATCTCGAGAGCGATGCGGGCTTTCTTCCCATCGCCACCGCCGCCCACCAGAATGGATATATAGTCACGCTGTATTGTAAACGGAGAAGAGAGGATGTCGCCCTGTCCGCGGTCGCCTTCGGCAGGAAAGCTGTTCGCGTAGCGCTGACCTGCAATTCCGTTCGCCTTATCCCTTGCATTAGCATTGACAACTGGACCCTTGCCCCAGCCAGTGCCGGTGACTTTCCAGTCCGCAGGCCAGGCGTCGAATTCGAAATCGCAGATCACTATATCGGCATCCGGTGCGGCAGGACCTCTGTTTACGGCCACGACTTCCAGCGGTTCACCCTGTTCCATTTCCGTACCACCCTGATTCCATCCCACCGGATACCAGATCCTCACACCTGCACCGTTGGCGCTGATTGTCGCAGGAGTAGCCCACATCTTGCCAGGCCAGGCCTCCATAAGCTGGGTCGTCCACCAGTCGTTGGTCGGCAGTGGAAGGGTGGCGACCTCCGGCTCGAGGTTCGGCTTCTTTGCGAAGAGCTCGTTCACCTCTTTCTCGCCAGGAGGCGCGCTGGCATATGAGCCTTTTCCCGCAGGAACTACATCGGCGGCAGACAAAGGGGATCCTAGAACAAGAAAGAAGATCGCCGGAAGTAAATAAATGAATTTTGAATATCCAATATCCAACAAGGAATGTCCAATGTCCAAGTTGGATTCAGTTGGTAATTGGCAATTGGATATTGGGTGTTGGATATTCATGACTTGTTTTGTATTCATTTGCTCAATATCTCCGTTTAAGTATGTCGGGTTTCAACCCGACAATTAATTGGCGGTTTAAAAACCGCCTTACTCATATCTTATATCATCCAGATAGAAGGTTATCGGTCTGCCCTGCCCGCCGAAGAACATGGTGAACCCGGTCTTGATCCTGCGAAGATCGCAGCCGTCGAGCGGGATGGAATATTCCTTCCACTCCTTCCCGAGTATCAGGTCGGCGGTCTCCTTTTTAGCCGTGTCGAAATATTTCTTTTCCCTGCCGATCATTCCGAAACCGAACTTGACCTTTTCTCCGCCTTCTTTGCCGCGGGCCCAGAACTTTAGCGTTTTGGCACCAGTCAGATCAAATCCGCCGGGCTTTTCGCCGCCCCAGTCGTTCGCTGGCGACTGCCAGGCGAGTCCGATCCATTCCCCGTTTGCGGAATACGCAACTTCGATGCAGTTCGGCGCGGAATGCGGATTGTCCGTGCATTCCATGTTGTGCTTCATATCCTTGAAATTGCCCATCAGTCCAGAAGGAATGTATGGCAGCTTTGTCTGCGGAGTCGTATTGTCGAAGACAAACAAAGGCAGCTGCGCCTTCTGTCCGGGTTCGCCTGCATTTGATCCCTGCTTCGTCACGAAAAGAGATGTGTATGCTATTGAAAGGTTGGGATAGCTGTCCTGGCAGTATGCGTATATCTTGAAAAGCCCTTCATCCTTCGGAGCCTGTACCGAATATGAACCGTCATCGTTCTTCCGCGAATTCAAGGCCTTGACGGCGTCCCTGTCCTGCCTGGACCCTTTCTCCCTGTAGTTGCAGTTGAAACTGATCTTAAGGTCCTTGTCTTCCTTGTCGGACACCTTCAGAACCACCGGCACCCAGTCTTCAGGCTTCACGACGCTATTCGGTATCGTGAACTCATGAATCTCCGGACAGGCGTTAGGCGCCTTCTGTCCTGTATAAACCTCGCGTATCGCCCAGTAGTACGGACGGTATGAGTCACCCATCTTGAAGTTGAGCCAGACTCCGCCGTGGTCGGTGCTCCTCCCGAAATTGAATATGAATGCGCCGAGGCATTCCTTGTTCGCCTTCACCATTTTCGGCACGCCCTGGATGATCGTGTCGACCTTCTCTTTTTCAGACGGTTCTATTTTCAGGCCGTTGCTGTCCTTTGGGGCGTCCCATTCGCCGCGCGGGCCGAATTCAGTAAGCACGTACGGCTTGTCTATACCGCTCTTCTTGAGTTCGTCTGGAAGAGCCGTCGCGCCCCATCCATAGGTGTTGACACCGTACACATCAATTGACGGTGTGTACTGTTTCCAATATTTCCATTCGATCGTCCAGGCACCGGCTGAGAAAATCGGATGGTTCGGATCGATCTTCTTGACCTCGCTGCAGACCTTCTCCAGGAACTGGGCATATGCCACTTTTTCATCTTCAGGTCCGATATTGAGTATCACCTCGTTGCCGATGCACCAGCCAAGCAGGGCCTTGTGATCCTTGAACTTGTTCACCCACTTGATGGATTCGTTGAAGATCTTTTCCTTGCCCTTGTCATCTTTCACGTAGTTGAAATTGTCGTCGCCCTCGGCGCCTGACCGGCCATGCCGCATCCAGATCCCCAGCAGGACCTTCACATCGTATTTCGCCGCCGTATCGAGCAGAAGCTGCGTATCGTTTCCGCAGCCCCAGTTCCTGATGGCGTTCACTCCCATGTTCTGGAGTTCCTTGAAGCTGGCTTCGATGCTGTCCTCCTTGATCGGCATAGCAAAGGTGACACCCTTCAGCTCGAATGGTTTCCCGTCGACGGACATCTTGAATCCGGCGTCCGGCGTCTTCTCTATCTTCACCTGGGCGGAGGAAGTGAAGGAGAGAATAAAAAAAGCTAGAGCACAGAAAGAAAATATTCTTATGTTTGTAGTCAAGCCATTTTTGGCTGTGTTTTTCCAAGGCAGAGATACACGCAATAATGCGTTAACTACAAACTTCTGTTCTTTCATACTTATCCTTTGTTTTTATGCTCCATGTATCATCATAACCATCCCGAAATGACCGGGTGAATCTAGCGTCTATCAGCGTATTTTCCCGCATTAATTAGGTACGTGCTTCCTTGTGCTGAGCCTGTCGAAGTAGGCATGTACCATCTTAATACCTAAGAATGGGACAGGCTAAAGCCCGTCCCTACTTTATATAAATATCTATTTTCCTGAATCTGCCATCCCTGACAACCCCGGCCAGAGGAGAACGAATGACATTGCCCTTGACCTCCAGGGGATCACCCTTCCCGTGCATTACGATCTTGGAGATATTGTCCGGTCCGAAAACATCCTTACCGGAGGAATTATGATATGCAAAGAGAGTCCCATTGAGGCATCTGAAGGCGAATATCCCGGCTTCAAAACCTATTTCCTCGTTCTTGCCGCAATTGGAAATTCTGACTTTTTGATCTTTACCTGTAAAGATCCATTTAGGAAGCGCAGGGGACAAGAAGAGTTCGAGTTTCCCTTTTCCATCAAGCCTGAACGGTTTTTCACCGAGTGCCATGATGAGCAGCATATTGTAGAATTCCGAAGTCGATCCGCTGAGCCTGGCTACGAAACCGTTTCCGTGCACAGACTTGTCGGGATTTGCGGAACTCGCAATGAACGAGCTGTTCTCGAAGATGCTTCTTCCATAGACCTCAGGCTTCATGAACGGCACGAGCGCAGTCTTCGCCTCCTGGAAGAACTCGCTGTAAAGTCCCTTGCGGAGGAGCTCCAGCAGATATTTGTATTCCATGTGGAGGAATATGGATTCGTTTTCAAGCCATCCCGGGGTGAACGCCCGTATCCGCCCAATCTCCACGGGCTGTCTTGCCAGGGAGGCGTTCACACGGTACATCCCTAGCTTCTCATCGTAAAGCTGCGAATTCCGCACTGACTTGAAGAGCAATGAAGCCTTTTCATTCGAATCAGTGTTCCTGAGGCCGTGGACCTGTCCTTCAAGGAACGGAGGCAGCGGAACCTGTCTGAACTTCTTCACTGCAATCTTCGGAACCTGCTTTTCTCCGTCAGTTTTTTCCTGCCCTATCACATCATATTTCTCTGGAATATTCATGAAATAGGTGTTGTACAGTCCGCTCTTCCTGTCGAAAGCCTTCACAATCCCCTTTTCAGACTTGACCAGGCAGAGCTCAAGGAAAAGAAGCAAAGCATTCTTGGTGATATTCTTTTCCTGTCCTTTTATTCCAAACTTCGTCTCCTCCCTGAATTTCTCCCTTGCGGAAGTCGCAGCGTCCCAGTACTCGAAGTCGGACATCTCGCCGGATTCGAGGTTCTTCTCCAGGCTCCTGCTTACACAATTGAAGAACTTGCAGGCCTCAACCGGAATCCTTATGGAATCATCCTCTCCCTCAAGGAAGCCAACATATTTCTTCATCATCTCCGCGAGGCGCCTGATCTCGAATGTCTCGGAGACGCAGGAACCGAAAAGGGCGGGCATGCCGTTGAGGGCGTCGTTCCAGCTAGGCTTGCCTGCTTCCATCTCCACGCCGACACCATTGGAGTCGAGGGATGAAATCTTGTTGACAAGCAGCAGCAGAAGTTTTCCAAGGAGGCTTGTCTGGTAGATCTCCCCTCTGCCCATATCAGTTCTTACCTTATCAGCCTCAATCTTGCGCGACCGGATGAGTTTGTCCTTCCCTTGGACCATTACAACTGAACCCATCTGCACCGGTCCCTTTTTTCCATACATAGTATATTTTTCCGACCGCGGAACAACGAAATAGCAGCTGTCATAGAACGACAGTTTCAGGTTCATCACAATATCACTTACCCTGTCAGGAAAAATATTCTCGAAGCTTTCCAGGAGATCAAGATTGTAGAACCAGTGGTCTATCCAGTATCCCTCCCCGTGCAGCGCCTCTTCAGTCCTGGTTGAACGCACTATGATTTCAGAAACAAATTCATCAAGTCCGGTTTTGGGATTCATCCCATTTGATTTTATAAAATCAATCAGGTCGGACGGGATGAATTTGTTTTTGAAGAACTCTCCAAACATTTCAGTATTTTCGGACATAGCTCTGAGGAAGCGCCGGTTCTCTTCGGAAAGATCAAATCGGTATGAGACTCCCTTGACGACCAGTGGATTGTAGCCGTCCAGCTGGATCAGGTTCATGAAGTATTCTATGTTGGTGGAAAAGACATCGGGGTTGCAGTAGACATCGTTGCGCCTGTTCTGGTTTATGTCGCGGTACCCGCCGTTGCCCTGCGAGTAGAAAGTGGGCATGAGAAGAAAGGAATTGTAATCCCTCTCAGGATCCCCGTGTTTCCTGGAATAGAGATGCATCACTTCCTTCTTCCTGCCTTTTGAAGATTCAACCGTGACCGGCAGCCCGCCGCGCAGGATGTTGTCCATGAAGTTCTGTCCGCAGTATGAATCAAAAGTCCCTGAAGAGGATTTCACAAAAGCCTTATCTGCTATTCCCAGGATCATGTTCCTGTTTTCCTCGCGTGCGCGGCAGGCAAATCCCGGCGAACGGATCCTGCCGGCGATTCCATTGAGGACTGCGAGATTCGCAGCATTTCCATAAATGGAGACTATCCTCTTTGAAGAGCCGGACTCAAGCGAAAATTCCGAATGCCCCATCGCGCATGGAGTCCTGTTTTCAAACAGACGTGGCTCTGACGACATGGTCTCGCCCGCCGCAAATTTCCCGGGATTGATCAAATCCGTGTTCATTCCGAAGACGGACCACGGGTTGACTACCGTATCACAGGATTTCACCTTCCCTTTTTCCTCGATGAATGAAAGGAAGAAATTCCCTCTTTCAACCTTGATGACATCAGGCCTGTCCTCGTTCAGCGACTCTATGTGGAAGAACGGGGCGTTCTTATCGATATTCTCGACATATGACCAGGCTTCAAGGGTGCGGCTCATGTTCTTGAGGAATGATTCCGCCATTCCAAAGCAGACAATGTTCGGAAGCCCGTCCAGCATCTCAATCCCGGCGCTTTCCGTTCCGTTGTTCCTGATCGTTACAATCCTTGCGAGCATCGCACATGGCTGTCCTGGAACGGTGAAACAGGTGATGTTGACGGAAAAGCCTGAGACCGGATCTTTCTCCTCTATTTCTATTTCGTACGGGCGGATCTTCATCAGGGTTTCAGATTGTTCCGAGGAAAAGAATTCCTTGAAGCCTGATTTTGATTTCCTTTTCCATTTGATGAAAGTCCTGAACCCGCGGGTGCCGGTGAGGTTGTAGGCCCTGTTTGCGGGCTGGAACTCGAGAATCGCCCCGTCCTTGTTCTCGGTACCGAAACTGCTGATGCATTGTCCGCGGTTTGCATAGAACACCCACATGGGGATCCCGTTGATTCCGGCGATGCCCGGAAGGAAGCTGGAAAAAGGCTTGGCCCGGCTGAAATTCCTCAAGCAGAAGGTGAACTTCTCGTCTGTCATGAAATATTCTGGAATTGTTTTCAATTTCATATTATTACCTGATTCCTCTTATTTTTTCTATATCACCATACGCTTTCAGCGTAGTATATATGTTCGGGTCAGTGCGTCGCCGGGCAGAGTCCTGGCCCGCAGAAGCAGTTCACAGTGTTGTATGCCTTGACCTCACCCATCCTCATCGGGCCGGCATGCCCGTCGACGAACGTGAAATTGCATGTCCTGAACTGCGTGTGCCTGAAATGAGGGGCCCACTCCTGGAAGGAATAACCCGGTGCATATGATGGTAGAATGGTGTCTCCCTTCGTCGATGCATAATCCCACCTCCAGGCGAACCAGTTCGCAGGATTGTTCGTCACGAAACCGCAGTCCCCGTTGAAACCCCAGCACCAGGTGACCGCCTGGTCTGAATATATGAAAAGCCTTTCCGGGCGGATTATGTTCTGGAATTTCATATGGTAGTACTGGCTTCCTATATTGTCCCAGTTGGCGCATATGAACGAGCCGTTCGGGGCGTAATGGATTGGAAACTTCTTTGTCCAGAGATTGCTCTTGTAGCTTTCAGTGGGGCAGACGTTGACGGCGCTGGTGGTATTGCCTCCGAGATAGCTGGCAAGTATTCCGAAAGTATTGTCTGGAATTCCCGAACTCTGGTATGGAGGAATCTCCATGTCCCAGTCCTGTCCGTACAGGTTCGCGGCAAGCCCTATCTGCTTCAGGTTGCTGAGGCAGGCAATGCTTTTTGCAGATTCCTTGGCCACGCTGAGGGCCGGCAGCAGGAGCGCCATCAGGATACCGATTATTGCGACGACTACAAGCAGCTCGATCAATGTAAACTTATTCCTCATGAGTATTTTCTTTATAATTTGAGGTTTATGGGAGGTTGTGGATGTTCGTCCCCATCATGCTTTCCGCGGATTTCCCTTCGGCATGGCCGTCGGCCATGCCCATGTTGCATATGCGGAACTTGTTATGATGGAAATATGGAGCCCATTGTACGAGAGGAAATGTTTTCGGATAAACTCCGGCCGGAACATTGAAGGGAGTGCTCATATCATACCAGTTTGCCGGATCCCCTCCCCACGGACGATTGAACATGTATGCACCATTGCCTCCGCCGCATGCCACCGCATCAGGAGCGTTGTCCGCATATATGAAGAGGTCTGAAGGCCTTAGAATCTTGTGCGTAACCGTCCTCTCATGATCGTTGGCACCTGACATGACTCTTCCACTATTATTATTCTGATAGCTCTTGCCTATGTGGTTGGCACCATAATGGAGAGGAAATTGGTTCCAACCTGCCTGAGGACTGTTTGATGGGCATGTATACGCCGCAGTAAGTCCGCCTGGATATTTCGTTGCGTTCATTTCGTCCTTGATGCTGTTGGGCCATTGTTCCCCATCGCTCGGCCAGTTGATGGATGCTGGAATCTGCCCCCCCAGTTTTCCGAATAGACAAGAGTTGCAAGCATTATCTGCTTTGTATTACTCAGACAGACGGCCGTCCTTGCGCTCTCCCTGGCATTCTGCAGGGCCGGAAGAAGAAGCGCCGCGAGTATTGCGATGATCGCAATTACCACGAGCAGTTCGATTAAAGTAAATGCTTTTCCTGCCTTGCAAGTATTCGTTTTCACTTCATAGACCAGGACGGACGGAGGCCTTTGCCATATCATTTCGCTCCTCACGTAAAAAATTTTCTCTATCATAAGTCCCCTTTGGTTTTGGCTTTGAAATGATTACCACATGCCTGAAGGCAGAAGGCATTTAGGTCCGTCCATGATTGATTCGACATAGAACATGGACATCTGGGAAAGCGAGACCCATGAAACGCTCCCGTCAACATAGGCGCAATTTGATCCTGACGCCCTGATTGTCCGCGGGTCAATTCCTATTGCCAGCGAAGGGGAGGTGCTGTAGCCTCCAACCCGATAGTGCCCTATGCGCGTCAACGCCCAGGCGCCGTCCTGCCAGTCCATGCGGTCGGCAAAGACCGGAACCTTTGTAGACGATTTCAATATCGACGAACTGTGGAACTGGTATCCCCTCAACGTGTTCATCTGGTTCTTATCGCCCATATAAAGATAACCCATCCTGTAAGTAGAACCCGGCCCTTCATTGATGTAATACGGCAGCTTTGTCTCGTCGTTCTGGGCAAATGGGCTTCCGTCGGCACGTTCCAGATTTGGGCATACCATGACTTCCCATTTATTGGCGATGTAGTTCTGCAGGAATGTGGTAAAAATGTCCGTCCTCATGCATCTTAGGCTTTCAGCCGGAAGGCCGTTGTTGTATTTCTGACCCGCCATAAAATTGCTGTCAAAGTCCTGCGCATAGCTGAGTGTCGCCTGCATCATCTGCCTCATCCGGCTCATACAGGATATCTTCCTTGCGGACTCCTTGGCACGTGTCAGGGCTGGCAGAAGAAGGGATGCGAGGATTGCGATTATCGCAATCACCACGAGTAGCTCGATTAAGGTAAATCTCGCTACTCTCGCCGTCGCTCCTCGCAGACGCGGGGCAGCTATGGCGGGCACAGCGGCAAGGAGTTCGATCAGCGTGAATTTGAGAAACCTGATGGTTTTCATGATGCACTTTCTGTGTGTTCAGTCAAAATATTCTTTTCTATTGGCTATGTTCACTGCTTTTACGTTGGTCTTGAGGATGTTTTCCGCATGTCCGTCCACGAATGTGAAATTGGCGTTCCTGTTCCTGCCGTGCCTGAAACGGATGCAGTGGTCGTCCCAGCCGTTGAAATCCAGATCGGCATAGTAAGGCAGCGACTGGTATGGATCAGCATCATAATTCCAAACCCATGTGAACCACGCATGAGGGGCATGGGTGAACAGATACGCCTCCTTTGCGGATCCAGTATCACCGGACATTGCCGCATCCATGAAAATGGAAAGAGATGAAGGCAGATGGACCTGCTTGAGCTTCAGCCTGTTGGGTGGCGCTCCTCCTCCATGAATGATCACATGTCCGTTTGGCCCGTATAGCCTCGGATATTTCTGATCACCAGTATAATTTGCTGTCGGACAGGTCAATAGGGCATAACTGCCGGAGTATTCCGGTGCACGTGCATATTCTGCAATAACCTGGTACCAGTATGGCGGGTTCGACCCATCTCCATTGTATGATGCGGGCAGTTGTTCGTCCATGTCATTCGCATAAAGCAAAGAGGCAAGCCCGATCTGCTTGAGGTTGCTCAGACAGAGCGCCGACCTGCCGCTTTCCTTTGCCGATTGCAGGGCCGGCAGGAGCATTGCCGCCAGTATTGCGATGATCGCAATGACCACCAGCAGCTCGATCAAAGTAAATGTTTTTTTCACATGTGAAAAAAACATCATCCTTAAACTTCTGATTTTCATGATCATCCTGTACCTCCGTACCCTGTGTGATTATACCCCTTCGCAGCTCGTCCTGTCAAGATAATAATATTCCTTCCTATTCATATCGGACATCGTCGATGAAGAACGTTGTCGGTCCGCTCCCGGCGATCCATTTGAAACCTGTCTTGATCCTGGTCAGATCCTTGCCTGACAGGTCAATCGAATACTCCTTCCACTCCTTGGCCAGCGTGACCTTGATCTCCTCGCCGGAGCTGTCGGGGAACTTCACTTCATTGCTCGCCTTCAATCCTCCAAAACCAAATGTCACTGTTTCTCCGCCTTCATTGCCGCGCGCCCAGAAAACCAGCTTCTTTGCACCGGTCAGATCAAAACCACCGGGCTGCCTGCCCCAGTCGTTTGCAGGATGCTGCCACATGACTCCGGCCCATCCTCCGTTCTTCGTGAATGAAGCCTTGATGCACTGGCTTCCACTGTGCGGCTGGTCGGCGCTGTCTTCCATCTTTATATTTCCATGCTCGCCCATGTAGCCGGACGCTATCCACAGGAGCCTGGCTCCGTCGCCGCCGATGAAAGTTACAGGAGCCTTGATTTTCTGGGCCTTCGCAGGAAGAACAGGGCCGTCGACTTTCAACACTGTGTTTGCAGTTGCCGCGCCGCCTTTGCCGTCGCGGGCAATCACGTAGAGCCTGTAAAGTCCTCCACCCGCCGGCATTTTCACTTCAACCTTTCCGTCCTTGCCTGAATTCACTATCGCACCTTCATAAGTCGGTGGAGCCTCCTGGAAGTCTCCGCCTTCCGCGAAATTCATCGTCTCGTCGGCCAGCATCCATTCATAGGAAATCGGATCATTCTCAGGATCGGTGGCTTTCACTGAGGCCTTGATTGCTCCTTCAGGCTTTACAGTATCGACTCCGTCCACTGCAATTTTTTCAATCTGCGGACAGCGGTTGGAAACCGGCTTGCCCCAGAGCGCCGCAAGACGGTCGACCGACTCAAGACGGCTGTTGTCAGGAAGCAGCATTCCAAACCAGGTCATCGTCGCCTCCATCTTGTTCCCCCAGGTAAAGGCAACTGAACCAAGGCAGAGCTTGTCGTCCTTCGCCAGCGCCTCATAGGCCTTTGCGTACCAGTCGCCCTTGAAGGTGCTGGTCCATTCGTCGGCCGCACCAAACTTGTTCTTCCCGACCTCCCATATTCCGCATGGGCCGTATTCGGTTATCATGTACGGCTTCGTCCCGCCAGCCTTGCGATACCGTTCCGGCATGGATCCTACGCCTCCATAGGTGTTTATACCGACGATGTCTATGCTCGGGCAGAGCTTGTGGAGCTGTTCAATCTTTTTTCCGCCGACCTCTGCAATGACAGTCATTGTCGGATGGTTCGGATCAATCTCTTTCACCGCTTTTGCTATCAGTTCAATGCCTTTCCATACGTCTTCGTTGTCATCCGCTTCCATCTCATTGCCTACGCCCCAGACCAAAGTCGCAGGATGATCCTTCCAGAGACGTACCTGCTCCTGTGCGCGCTTGACCTGTGTCTGCACCGCGGCCGAGTCCTTCCAGTTGAAACCCTGTCGGACCTGACCGACCCAGACACCGGGGATTATTGTAATTCCAAGATTCTGCGCCTCGTCCATCTGCTTCTTGATGCCGGGACCCGAGTCCCAGGTGCGGTTGGTATTCCCGCCGACATCGGCGAGCATCTTCTGCGGGCCTCCGCCTGCTGCGCCTTTTACATAGAATGGTTTGCCACCTCGTTCAAGCTGCCACTTGCCATCCTTCTGGACAAGCTTGACAGGTACCATCTGGGAATAAGCACTGATGTTTGCCCAGGAAAAGGCAGTTGCGAGAACAAGCAGGGCAGCTAATCTTTTAATTCTCATAGTGTCTCCAATATGTTGTTTTCTAAAGTCATATATGTCATCGTCTTGGTTTGCCTGTTGATTTCCTTGCTATGAAGTAAGTCTCCATCTGCGTTGAACACGGGGAATAGTCCCCTCCATTCTTGATTTTCGCGAACAGCCGCTGCACCGCGAACTTGCCCATCTGCATGACCGGAGCGGAAACCGTCGTGAGCTGCGGATTGGTCATGAGCGACCATGCGCTGTTGTCGAATCCGACGACTGAAACGTCCCTGGGGATCTCCAGCTTCGAAAGCTCGTGGAAGGCCCTGATTCCGCCGGACGCCATTTCATCGTTCATGAAGAAAACAGCTGTAGGGACCTTTCCAGATTTGATCAGTCCTGCAACAGCTTCATATCCGCTCTTCTCGGTGAAGTTTCCGCTGATCACTTTTATAGATTTTTCAGGAATGCCCTTCTCGGCGGCGGCCTTCATGACGCCGTTCATGCGCTCGTTCGACGCCGGCTGCTCCATGTCGCCTGTGACGACGGCAAAATCCCTGTGTCCGAGGGAGGCAAGATGCTCCATCGCCTTGTATCCTCCGGAGGTGTTGTCTATGAATATGCAGTCGGTCCCTGAGTTCCTCATGGAAAAGTCGAGAATCACCGCGGGTACGCCCTTTTCAACCATGGTCTTGAGGGCCATCTGCTCAAACGGTCCGATGTAGATCGCCGCATCAAGCGTGCTGTTCCTGACATGTTCGAACAGCTTGGCTTCGGTCTCCTTGCCGGTTACAGGGAGGATCGTCATATTCGCCCTGTTCTCAATCAGTCCCTTGTGGATTCCCGCTATCATGTCGGAATGGTAGAACCCGATGTTGTCCGTGACCAGCAGCTTTGATACGAGCCCTACGTTCAGCGTCCTGCCGTTGCCGGAATCCCCGTTTTTCCTCGAAAGGATCTCTTCTATCCCCTCGGCTACGTAGGTCCCCTGCGCAGGCCTGGTGTAGACCAGACCTTCGGCGATAAGCCCGGAAACAGCCTTCCGCACGGTGAGCCTGTTGACGGAGTAGGTATCAGCAAGCTCATCGGCGGAAGGAATCCTGCTTCCGGGCCTGTGCTTCCCGGCAAGTATGTCCTTGCGGAGAATCTCGTATATCTCCTTATATAGGAATTTCCCAGTATCCAATTCCATGCTGTTCGTATTTTTCTGTTTTTTTGCCATGTTATCTTTCCATAATCCTAAAACTTAAATCTTGAAACTTAATACTTTTTCTCCAGTTACTCCATGTCCGCATTCGCGTACGCCATCCTGTCGATATAGAAAGTCCTGGCGCTGCCACCTACCACGAAACCAAAACCGAAAATTATATTGGACATGTCCTTGCCGGAGAGATCTATGGTGTACTTGGTCCAATCCTTGGCAAGCGTTACTTTCCCGAGCTTGGCTTCAGCTGTGTTGCCCTTCTTTCCGTCCTTGCCGGGTCCGCCGCCGACCATGAATTCAACTTCCTCTCCGCCCTGTGCGCCCTTGGCCCAGAATATGAATTTATTTGCACCGGTCAGATTGTAGCCCCCATCCTTCTCGCCCCAGTTGTTCTCAGGTTCCTGCCAGAACACTCCGGCCCAGCCCTGACCCTGGGATTTCTGTGCGCTGTATGTGACCTTGATGCACGACTTGCCTTCCTTCGGGGCGTCAGCGATGTTGAAATCCATCTTGATGTCGCCAGTGTCGCCCATGTATCCGGAGGGAATGAAATGGGTGTTTTCCTTTTCACCGTCGTTGTTGTATACGAAGAACGGGAACTGCACTCCCTGCGCATAGACCACCGCCGCAAACCCCGCGGCAAGAACCGCAGCCATCATCATCTTCATCTTGCTCATATTGTCCTCCTGTTATTATATTTTGATCTTTATACGTCTTAAGTTGCCTAGCGCCAAGTGACCGAGATTGAAAATACACATTCTCTTTCATACCCATCAATCCAGCCATCCACTCATCCAATAATCCATCTCATTTTGCATAATAGTACTATACTAGTATGCTTTTGTCAAGACCCCTCTTGAAAATAATTGAAAGTTTTTCAGTGTCGTCACGCAGGACGGAGGATTAATGTCTTGCGCGTTACATGAATGTGTGAATCCTGAAGGGATTGAATAGTACAGCCTGTGGTTTCAACCACAGGTCATTTATGGAAAAAGGACACGTCCTGTAGGGACGGAATATATTTCGCCCCTTCAGGGCGAATCATTTTTCTTACTTCGATACCTATGGTTGAAACCATAGGCTATGTTATTCTACGCATTCCATGCGTAAAGATAAAAATCTAAGTTTCATATTTTTAAGATGTTGCGCTTAAATTTACGGCAGTGAAATATTTTACGGATCCCCTGGAAACTCAGATCTTCCTCTTGAACTTGCAGGACGCGACGATATTTTTTCCAGTGCTATATAATTTTATCCAGAATGATGTTGGATCATGCACAGGGAGATGCTATTGAACAATAAGGTGAAGCTCATATTGGACACCGACATGCTGACCGACTGCGACGATGCGGCGGCGATGGCGATCCTGCACAAGCTTGCCGATGGCGGAGAAGTCGAAATACTCGCTACGATGGTGTCGTCAAGACATCCAATGTCAGGTCCGGTAGTGGACGTGATAAACACTTATTACGGCCGTCCGCAGATTCCAATTGGCGCGCCCAAGAACGGAAGGGGCGCCTACAGGGACGATTCGAGCTTCCTGGAACAGGTCGCAGCGGAATTTCCCCACAGTCTGGACTCCAACGACAGCGCGCCTGACGCGGTGGAGCTCTACAGGAAGATCCTTGCCGATGCCGAGGACTGCAGCATTACAGTGCTGACCATCGGATACATGTCCAACCTCGCAGATCTTTTAAAGACCGGTCCGGACTCCATCAGCGGCCTGGACGGATCCGGACTTGTGGGTAAAAAAGTGAGAAGATGGGTATGCATGGGAGGCAACTTCCCTGAGGATCCGGCAAAGGACAACGTCAACTTCACCCGGGATCCCGCATCGGCCCTATATGCCATAAGGAACTGGCCCGGCGAAATCATTTTTACAGGAAGGGAGATAGGACACAGGATCTTCATCGGTGACAAATTGAAGAATACCCCTCTTTCAAATCCGGTGCGGAGGTCATACCAGCTCCACAGGGAACGATTCAAACTCGGACACTGGAACCACCACACCGCCGATCCATGCGCCGTGCTCTACGCCGTCCGGGATCTGGGAGACTACTGGGATGTGGAAACAGGCGGCTATATCGATATCCAGAACGACTGTTCTTTTAAATGGATTCCATCCCCTAAAGGAAGAATGGGATACCTGATCCAGAAGATGGACAGGAAGGAACTTGGAGCGATCATGGAGGATCTGCTGATCCAGCCGCCGAAACAGTAGGACGGATGGATTTGCGGAAAATCCCGACTATTAGTATATTCTGAAATTTCCAAACTGCTTTTTTAAGGAGCGCCGGTCTCCAGACCGGCTCTTATGCCGACCTGGAGGGTTACCAGCCTTCGGAACCTGTCGGAGTTAAAAATGATTTCAGGAATGGATGGATTTGTTCGTAGTAGCGCATGTTTGCGCGTTCTTCGGTCTTTTGAGATTCCGTTAAGAACGCGCAAACATGCGCTACTACAAGCGAAAATCCTTAAGTCCGGCAGGCAGGTTTACGCGTGCTCCATAGACGCACAAGCCTCAGGCATGCGACCAAAGTCGGCGTTCCATAAGCAGTTTTAAAATTTCCCAATACATCAATCAAGGAACCATAAATGAAATCAGATAAGCTTGCAGGATTCAAGGTCGGAACGAACCTGGGAGGCTGGCTCTCCCAGTACGAGAAATATGACCATGCACATTTCAAGGCGTTCATAAAGGAAGACAACATCAGCCAGATCGCGTCATGGGGAATGGACCATGTGCGCCTGCCTGTCGACTATCCGCTCTTCGAGGACGACGAGAAGCCCTTCGCGTACAAGGAATCCGGATTCGACTACGTCAACCAGTGCCTCGAATGGTGCGAAAAGCACGGCCTCAACCTTGTGATTGATCTGCACCGCGCTCCCGGATTCACCTTCGACTCCCATGAGACCTGCTCCCTCTTCGACAAGCCGGAACAGCAGCAGCGCTTCATCTCGCTATGGAAGGAAATTGCAAGAAGATTCTCCAGCAAAAAGAAACCCGGCATCATATTCGAACTCCTCAACGAAATCGCCCTTCCATCCTCTGATCCCTGGAACAGGCTTGCCGCGAAAACAATAAAGAGCATCCGCGAAATTGATTCCGGACACCTGATCATGGTCGGAGGCAATGACTGGAACGCCACCTGGGCCCTGAAAGATCTTCCCATATTCGATGATGCGAAGATGGTATACACCTTCCATTTCTACGAACCGCTTCCCTTCACCCACCAGAGGGCGTCATGGCTGAAGGAATCCGTGGCATACGACAAGATCCTCGACTATCCCGGGGAACTCCCAGGACTTGCCGAATTTCTTGACAAGAACCAGTGGTGCAGGAAACGCTTCGACAGGTATAACGGCGTGCACATGGACAAGGATTTCCTCAAGAAGGATCTGGAACCCGCCCTTGATTTCATCAGTAATAACGGTCTTCCCCTGTACTGCGGGGAATTCGGGGTGATCGAGATATCTCCGAGGAAGAGCCTCCACAACTGGTACAGGGATTTTGTCGGCCTCCTCAAGGAGAACAATATCGGCAGGGCCTGCTGGTCCTACAAGGGCATGAACTTCAGCCTTGTCGACTACAAGAATAAAATTGTGGACGAGGAACTGATAAAAATCGTTTCCGGCACATATTCCTGATTTGTATTTCGTTCGTAGTCAAGCCCGTAAGGGCTGTTCTTAAAGTAGGTACGGGCTTTAGCCTGTACCATTCTTGTGCCATGAAAATTCTTTCTGTTCGCCGCCTGCCCTGTCGAATGACTGCTGCTCATAGATCCCCGGGTGCTGCTCATAGATCCCCGGAGATTAGCAACTTATTTATTATCAGTTATTTATGTATTATTAAATCTATTTATATTGACTAAAAAGCTATTTATTGATCACTTATTTGACTTTAATGCATTCTAGGCTATTTCTATACAATCATGACAAAAAGCAGGCATTTCCAGGAATTGCGGACATATCATGTGACACACCGCTGTTGTTCATAGATCCCCGGGGATTAGCAACTGCTCATAGATCCCCGGGGATTAGGCTCATAGATCCCCGGGGATTAGCAACTTATTTATTATCAGTTATTTATGTATTATTAAATCTATTTATATTGACCTCATAGATCCCCGGGGATTAGCAACTTATTTATTATCAGTTATTTATGTATTATTAAATCTATTTATATTGACTAAAAAGCTATTTATTGATCACTTATTTGACTTTAATGCATTCTAGGCTATTTCTATACAATCATGACAAAAAGCAGGCATTTCCAGGAATTGCGGACATATCATGTGACACACCGCTGCCACAACAAGGACTTCCTCCTGAAGACCGCGATCGACCGGGATGAGTATATCAGGCTGATGTGGGAGGCCTACCGGCAATGGAATCTGTCCATCCTCTCCTACATTGTCACATCCAACCATGTCCATCTGCTCCTGTCATCGCGCAGGCATGAGGATATGAGCGGATTCATGGCCCATGTCTCCGGAGGGATGGGCAATTACTACAACAGGCGCAAAGGGCGCTTCGGATCGTTCTGGGAAGGCCGCTACCGCTGCACGCTGATCCAGGACGGGACGCATTTGACACGCTGCCTGGTCTATATCGCGTTGAACATGGTAAGGGCCGGAGTTGTGAAACATCCGGGGGAATGGGACTGGAACTCCCATCTTGAACTGGCCGGGAAGAAGCAGCGCTACCGGCTGATAGACATGGACAGGCTTCTGGAAAAGACTGAGGCGTCCTCGGTCAAGGACTTCGCCTCCTGGTACGACAAGACGATTGAAATGAAATGTCTTCAGCCAGGGATTCTGAAGAGAGAGCCGTGGTGGAGCCAGGCGTCCTTTGTCGGAACCCCTGGCTTTGTATCCTCCCTCGTTGAAAAGCGCATGGAAACAGATATAGTCCATATAGATGATGGAACATCCTACTTTTAGCTTAAAAGCTAATAAATGATACTTTATTTCTACCTAACAGACTTAACTGATGTTATTTTGCGTGTTATTCTCTAATAATAAATAGTTTAGCAATCCCCGGGGGTGAAGAAGGAGACAAAAGCGCATGGAAACAGATATAGTCCATATAGATGATGGAACATCCTACTTTTAGCTTAAAAGCTAATAAATGATACTTTATTTCTACCTAACAGACTTAACTGATGTTATTTTGCGTGTTATTCTCTAATAATAAATAGTTTAGCAATCCCCGGGGATGAAGAACATAGGGTGAAGAACACTCAAAATACAATCTCTATAGATCCCCGGGGATGAAGAACACTTAGATGAAGAACAAAAGAAGAACACAAAAGAGCCAGCAAGGGTGCTGGCGTTCCAAGTTTAAGAAAGACTGACCTACATGGCAGCAACGAATTCTTCAATTTTCTCATTTGATCACTTTGACATGCCAGTTTCCTGGTATATCTTACAATTGATTGAACGGTCAATCTTATCAATCAATACTGAGGATGGAATGAAGGACGGAACAGCCACATCAAGAAGCAGAAGATCCGAAGATGCCGGCAGGATCACCATTGGCAGGATCGCCGAATTGAGCGGTACTTCCAAGCAGGTGGTTTCCAGCATCCTCGGCGGAGGCAGTTCCAGCTCGCGTTTCAGCCGCAAGACATTCAGCAGGGTCACCGGCATCGCCAGGAAATTCAACTACCGTCCGAACAGGACATCGGTAAATCTCGTATCCGGCCGGCACGGTTCGATCACAGTCCTCTTCAAAAGCTTCTACAAGATCCCGTTCAACGCCGTCAACTTCCTGATCCGCCACGCTGAAAGCTACGGACAGACAGTCAACTTCGAGATCATGAAGGACGACGCACTCCCGCGCTGCATATCGGAGAATTCTTCTGACGGTATAATTCTTTTCGAAGACGTCGATGCGTCGATTCTCAGTACGCTGGAAAGGTACGGGGTTCCTCATGTCCTCGTCAACACCGGTATCAGGAACCAGCCTAATTCCATAACGTTCGACGAGGAAGGCCTGGTTAGGTCCGCAATGAAATATTTCTCGGATTCAGGCAAGAAGAACCCTGTTTTTACAAGCGGCGACCTGGAATTGTATTGGAACAGGGCGAGACTTGACACAGCACTTTCGGGATATGCCGGGTTCGGTCTCAAAAGACCAATAATCCTTGAAACTCCAAGTGTGAAAGATCCCGTCGTCGCACTTGAAAGGATATTCGCGGACAATCCCCAAGCCGACTGTCTTTTCATCGGCGAGGAGTTCAACAGGTATGCAATACTGGTTGACAGGCTGTGCAGAAGCAGGGATATCAGGATTGCATATGTGTTCTCCGCCTTCAACCATTATAATTTCCCTGTGGCTGACTTCTCAGTTGAACAGAAGGAGGTTCCTGAAAAGGCGGTAGGGCTTCTGAATCAGATAATCAACGGTGAAAAACCTTCCGGCCCGTTCAGGATGCCATATAACATGAGGCTGCCATGAAGACAATCAGAAATTGCATATTGCCTGCCTGTGGTAATTCTGATAAAATGACAAATGGAGTCATTCAAATGAAAAACAAGTTCACTTTGATAGAATTACTCGTCGTAATTGCGATAATCGCAATTCTTGCCGCAATGCTGCTGCCTGCGCTGAAGAATGCAAAGGATACTGCCAGCGCCACCCTGTGCAGGAGCAATCTCAGGCAGTCAGGTCTTGCCGGAATGAACTATGCCTACGACAACAACAACTGGTTCTACGAATGTTATGACAACTGGCATGGCTGGTCGAGTCTTGTGATACAGTGCAATTATTTGAATGCAAAACCTGCAGTGGCGGTCTGCCCGTCGGAAATACCATTCGTCTACAATAATGTCTTCACAACATATGGCTCAGGATACCGGGTACATGAAAACGTATCCGGATTTACTTCAGCCGACAAGCCGTTCCCGAGCACTTCAATTTCATTTCCAAGCGGCACTACTGGAGCTCTCAGGAACATCAACATGATCAGGAAATCTGAGAAATACGTGTTCCTCCTGGACACATGGTCGGCGGGAACGATATCGCAGATGTGCGATCCCCAGTCCACCGGGACCAACCAATGGGCATATCCTGCATTGAGGCATATGAGAACCTGCAATGCCGTAATGTGGGACCTTCATGTCGAGTCCATGAATGCCGTGGATCTCAAGGATAAAAAATGGAACTCGGCATATATCGGAACTGCAGGCATATACCCAGGCAGTCCTAATCCGCTCTGAGTCAAAATAAGTAAGGCGGTTTTTAAACCGCCAATTAATCGTCGGGTTAAAACCCGACATGCATGAAATGAGGCATATATCAAAATGAGATCTAGGCATAACAGGTTATTTTTCACGCTTATAGAATTACTCGTCGTCATTGCGATCATCGCAATTCTTGCCGCCATGATGCTTCCGGCACTAAAGAATGCCAAGGAGACGGCAAAGTCCGCCGTATGCAAGAGCAATCTCAGGCAGTCATCCCTCGCCGAGATGGCATATGCCTTCGACAGCGACAGTTTTGTCTATGAGAGCCTTGAAAACTGGTGGGGCTGGTCCTACCGGCTTGTCGAAAACAATTATCTCAACAAGAATCCTGCCGTCGCCGTCTGTCCGTCAGACACACCCTACAGCTACAAGGACGTGTACTGCACCTACGGGGCTGGATATGCGGTCAATGAAAACATGAGTTATGCGCCGATCGGCTGGCCTACTTTCCCAGGCAAGGATAAACCTTACCCGAACATTACCGTGCAGTGGGGGCCCAACACCTATGATCTGGCATACCTGAGGAATATCAACAGGATAGGCAAACCTGAAAAATATATTGCGCTGATGGATACATGGTCTCAGGGGAATTCACTGCCGGAGAAACACCAGTCATGCAATCCCCAGTCGACGACAGTCAGCAATTGCTGGGCTTATCCCACGAGAAGACATATGAGAGCCTGTAATTCGGTGATGTGGGACGGACACGTCGAATCACTGGACGCCCAGGGGCTCAAGGACAGGTGCTGGTTTGCCTCGTATGTCGGCTCCGGAGGAATATACGCCGGAGCAAGCGCCCCGATATTGCACTGATGGGAGTGTGTCATCCCACAGGATGACGGATTAATGGATTTTTGGATTACTGGATAATTGGGGTTGGGTTCAAGAAGTCCATAGATACTGGATTTTATCAATAAAATATCAAGGAGATGCAAAGATGATTCGAGTTCTCTGCCGTAGCTGCGGAATATTTATTTTTGCAGCTGTCCTGATGGTCCAGTTCAACATTCATGCGCAGCAGGCGCCGAAAGCCGATGAACAATTCGTGATCAGCGAGTTCGATGCTCCTTTCCTTTTTTCCTATCTGTCATGGAAGGATCTTGTGAAGGTTGAAAATGGGAAGGCCGTACTGAAAGGAATTAAGTGCGACGGCGGAGCCGGCATCAATGCGACATTGGATCTCTCATCACACGCCACCAAATCGCCTGCATTAAAATTCAGGTCCAGGGCTGAAAACAGCGCGAAGTCGATCAGGATGATCCTTGTCGACGCCGACGGCAGGAGCGGGCTCTGGGAATTCGCCATTCCAAAGGCCGAGGAGAACTTTACCATTGTGACCCCGAAAGGCTGTGTTCCGTTGACAAAGCCGAACATCCTGGAGAACAAGAAGAATCCTGACAATCCCGGTGTGCTGGATCTCGCACGTATCACACAATACCAGCTGCTCGGTGACTGGGGGAAGGGAGTTATCGACGTGGAAGTGGATGCCGTAGTCCTGGTTGCTCCTGATGCGAAGCTGCTTGCCGAACGCGAGGCTTATGCGAAACAGGAGGCCGATGCCGCCGCGCTCAAGGCTAAACGTGATGCCGAGGAGAAGGAACGCACAGCCAAGGCACGCGAGGAGATGATAAAGAAATACAGCGTCCGCTCTGACCGCTCGCCCGGAGTCGTTCTTGTCTCCATTGCCGCACCTGATATTCTTTCCCTGACGATCGAAGCGCAGAAAATCGGAAATGTGAAGTTTTCAAAGTACGAGCCTCAGGATGGAGACGTGAAGAAGGATGAGAAATGGAGCGATGGAACAGTCCGGCGCGCCAAGCTTGTCCGAGGAGGGAAGGAAATCGGCTGGCTCCAGGGGGAAAAACAGGAATGGTTCTCGACCTTCGAGTCAATCGAGGGCGATCCCCTCCTGGAGTTCCACGCCGACAATCCGGAAAACTATACTATCACATCATTGGACGACGATGCCTATAAGGCCGGCGTCAAACCGCTGGCGGCATACCGCAAGAGCATGCCCATCGACTGGCAGTTGTCAGGCGAAACAAATTTTCCCATGCGGCACACGGTCTATCTCAAGGCTGCCAAACCTTTCATTCCTGGAAAGACATATTCGATTTCAATAAACGCCCTGAATGTCAAAAATCCGGATCTGACCTTCAAGGCTGACCTGCAGAATGCCAGAAGCGAATCAGTGCACGCCAACCAGATCGGTTATCGTCCTGATGATCCGGCGAAACGGGCGTTTCTTTCTGTCTGGCTCGGTACTGGAGGCCCATGCAAATTCCCGGAAGGCATGAAGTTCTCAATCCTTCAGGCTGCGGACGGCAAGGCGGTCTTTTCCGGGAATCTTGAACGCATTCTTGAAGTCGGCGGCAAGGAGGATCTATACAATAAAGGCCAGAAGAATTTCAGCAATACGGAAGTCTGGAGGATGGATTTCAGCGATTTCAAGATTCCGGGAAGCTACCGGGTCTTTGTGGATGGAATCGGATGCAGCTATCCGTTCGAGATCGGGAATGCGGCATGGGAGAAGGCTTTCCTGTTCCAGATGAAGGGCCTTTACAACAACCGCAGCGGAATCGAACTTGGGCCTCCGTATACCGACTTTAAGAAGCCACGCGATTTCAATCCTGCGGATGGCGCAGCAGTCACCCGTTCGACTTATGATGTCCTCGTCAACGGAAATGAGGATTTCGAAGGGATCGTAAAGGGCGACACAGGCGAGGCGGTAAAGGACGCCTGGGGCGGCTATCACGACGCCGGCGACTGGAATCCGCGCCGAGTCACGCACATGAAGACAACTATGGCGCAGCTGGAAATGGTTGAACTTTACCCGAAATATTTCAATTCCCTGAAACTAAATATTCCGCCGATGGATGGGGTGCCGGACATCATCACGGAAGCACTCTTTGAGATTGATTGTTTCAAGAGGCTTCAGCTTCCCGACGGTGGAATACCGTATGGAATCGAGACAAAGGGAGATCCCGCTCCGGGAGAGCTCAGCTGGCTTACTTCCCAGCATGCATATGTGACCGCACCCAACATCCGCGACTCATGGTTCTACGCGTCTGTTGCGGCACGCGCGGCCAAAGTCCTGAAGCCTATAAAACCGGAACTCGCTAAAGTCTATGAGGACAGCGCGGTCAAGGCGTTCAACTGGGCGGAAGCAGATTATGCGAAAAGGACTGCCGACGGAACGCTGTCAAAGCTCAAGGAAGTCTGGGTCGCGACCGATGCAAGGAATCTTTCAGCACTGATCCTCTATGATATTACAGGCGACAAGAAATACCATGATGTCTTCCTGCAGTCCACCTGCCTGAAAGATCCGAAGGCCGACGTCTTCTGGTGGGGGAAACATGTCCAGTGCGACGCGGCGTTCCTATATGCAAGGATGGATGATGCAAAGACTGATCCTGAAATCAAGAAGAACGCCCTGGCGGCCGTCGTCAAGCAGGCCGACAAATCACTCGCATACGCTTCAGGCAACGCCTACAATCTGACTTCGATGGACAAGGGAAGGCCTATGTTCATGGGCTTTTTCAGCACATCGGGGGGAACGGAGCTGGCACGCGCGCATTTTCTGACAGGAAAGGAAGAATACCTCAGGGGAGCTGTACAGTCATGCCAGTTCCAGTCGGGCTGCAATCCGAACAACCTTGTGTATACGACCGGACTGGGTGCGAATCCCGTAAAACATCCGCTCCATCTGGATTCACGTTCAAGCGGTCAGCCCGTGCCAGCCGGATTTACAGTGTTTGGAAATATCGACTACTGGAACTGGAAGGGCGGTTTCTTCGACTGGCCTATCGCCCAGCATTTGAGCAAGCCTAACGTATGCTGGCCCAATCCATATGACTGGCCGTTGACGGAAGCATACTTCGACATATTCCTGTTCGTGTCAATGAACGAGTTCGTCGTGGATACCTGGGCACCGAACGTGTTCGTATGGGGATATCTGTCGGCACGGAAATGATTTGCCGGTTGATCGATGCAATGGTATAATAAAGTTTTTAAGTAGGTACACCCCTTGGTCGCCTATGGCATCGCCGCAGGCGGGTAAACAAGACAATCCATCCGCCGTGGCGGATTAAGATGGAGGGACGCGCTTGCCGCGTCCGTAAATTTGAATTACCTCATTAAATTGGTTTAACATATTAGGAGATTAAAAGTGAAACCATCAGATTTGATGCTTTTCCCCCAGCCCGTAAAATGCGATATCGGCAAAGGCAAGATAAAAGTCCCGTCGACAATCACAGTCGGCGGCGCAGCCCAGAAATCAGTTGAAATGGTTTTCAAGAGGAAAGCGCTCATGGGCGACAGTGATTCATTCATCCGCTGTTCGTACGATTCATCGGTCAAAGGAGGTTTCGAGGGATATGCCATGGACATCAATCCGAAGGGGTTCATCTCCATCAGATCCTCTTCAGATACCGGAATCACGCATGCGCTAAGGACTGTATCGCAGCTTCTCAAAAGTTTTCCAAAGGAACTGCCCATTCTCAAGATCGAGGACTGGCCGGCATTCCCGGAACGCGGCGTCATGCTCGACATCTCCCGCGACCGCGTCCCGACAATGAACACCCTGTTCCAGCTTGTCGACAAAATCGCCGAACTCAAGGGCAACCATCTGGAGCTCTACATCGAACACACCTTCGCATACAAGGGACACGAAACCGTCTGGCGCGACGCTTCTCCTATTACTTCCGAAGAGATGATCATGCTCGACCGCTATTGCAGCGAACGCGGCGTTTCCCTCTGCGCCAACCAGAACGTGCTCGGCCATTTCGAAAGATGGCTCAAACATCCCCAGTACGCAGCTCTCGGGGAAATGGACCGTGGCCATTTCTACAGCATGTACTGGTATATAGAACCGAACACCCTCTGCGCTACCGACATGAAGGCGCGCAAGTTTGTCAAGGAACTCCTTGCCGAACTAATGCCTCTCTGTTCCGGCGATTATGTAAACATCGGCTGCGATGAGCCCTGGGATCTCGGCAAAGGCAGATCCAAGGCGGAAGTGGAGAAGCGCGGCAGGAACGCAGTCTATGGCGAACATGTTGCGGATGTCGCAGAATTCGTCGTGAAAAACGGCAAACGCCCGTCATTCTGGGTGGATCCGGATTTCGGCAACAAGCGCAGCGAGATCCCCCCTCTCCCACCGGAACTCATCGGGAATGTATGGGGCTATGATGGAAATACAGATTTCAAGAACAGGCTCAAGAGCCTCGGTGAAGCCGGTCTCGACGCCTGGGTCTATCCTGGAGCCAACGGCTGGAACTCCTTCACAAGCAGGACCAATAACAGGAGGAAGAACCTGGAACTCGCCGCAACCGAAGGATCTGCGAATTCCGCAAAAGGATTCGTCATAACGGAATGGGGTGACTGCGGACACAACCAGCAGTGGCCAGTCAGCCTTTTCGGAATGATGGACGGTGTAGCAGTCGCGTGGAGCGGAAAATCATATACCGATCCCGAAGCGGAAGCCAATCATGTATTCAACGAGCCAGCCTTAGGCAAATGGCTCTACAAGCTTGGTGAAGCCGACGACTGCGTAGTAACTGGAAATTCCAACTGTACTTTTGACGTATTCAGGAAGCCTTTCCTCAATCCTTCATTCCCGGGAAAACTTGAAGACTGGGAGAAGTGCTGCGCCAACTTTAAAGCGCTCCTGAAGAATATTCCCGCAAAGGATCCCCTTATAGCAAGGGAGTGCCGATTCGCTGCGGAACTCGCGCTCTGGAATGCCGAACGCGCCTTCCTCAACAAGAAGACAGGCGCCTCCACTCCACATGACATCCTGCACAAGCTCACGCTGAGGCTTTTGGATCTGATGGCTGAACACAAGGACCTCTGGATGGAAAGATCCCGCCCCGGCGGACTCTCCGACAGCTGCAACCAGACCTACATGCAGAGAATCCGCATGCAGTACGACTGATAAAAATCAGGAGACTGTTTTTATGACAGTGCAGCACAAACCGGTGCCATGCCAATGCCGTTAACCTAAGACATAACTAATTAACTACCTGCGCGTTGCGTGCATATGCAAATCCTGAAGGGATTGAGTAATATAGCCTGTGGTTTCAACCACAGGACATATATAAAAAAATGATTCGTCCTGTAGGGACGGAGTATACTCTGCCCCTTCAGGGCAAAATAATTTTTGGGATCCTATACCTATGGTTGAAACCATAGGCTTTATTACCTAACGCATTCCATGCGTAAAGATAAAAATACACATCAGGGATTAAGCGGCTTGATGATCTCATTGCCTTTCATCGATATTTTGACGATATCCTTAGAATCCAGTTTCATTTTCATTAGGTCGACCGAGCGGATCTGGCTGTTGTCGTAAGTGCGGAAATAGTAGCTCTTTGACTTCAGGTCGCTTGCACTCGTCCATGTGGTGTAGTCGGCGAGGATATTGCCGTGCTCGTCCTTCTTTCCGTCGCGTGACGAGCCTTTTGGGATATCAAAATTGTTCAGGATATGAAAAGCCTGGAGTATGGATTGTCGTGGACGTTGAGTTTCCCTTTTTCAGGCTGCTGTATTTGATCATAATATAGCATTTTGATTCGATTGCCCAAACACTATTTACCGGCTACATTACTGGGTACATATTTATGTCTTTATAGAGCATGGATTTATTTTATGTTCAAATATCTGTTTATCATATTGTTCCCGTTTTTAATCTTTTGCATATGGAGGACTCACAGGGACTATATATCAGGAAGGGTCTGGACAAGGAAAGGACACATTGAACGCGATAAGGCTCCGGTGACCTTTTGGTTTTATATGATCGTCGAGATCCTGATGCTGATTATTATACTGTCTATCGGGCTTTCTTCATTTCTAAGACTTATAATTAGAAAATAAAAAAGGGGGAGGAAAATGAAAACATTGAACTTGAAATTGATGTTGGCCTCGATCGCATTGGTGATGCTTGCGAATTTCGCAGGGGCCCAGGAACTCAGGGACATGGCGCTTCCGGCGCCGAAGACCGAGGGGGGCAAGCCCCTCATGCAGGCGCTCAAGGAACGCCAGACTTCACGGGCCTACGACACAAAGAAGCTGCCTCTCCAGGTGCTCTCTGATCTGCTGTGGGCCGGCTTTGGAATAAACCGCCCGGATTCAGGCAAGAGGACAGCCCCGTCAACACGCAACTGGCAGGAAATTGACATCTATGTCGTCATGGAGGAAGGCACATATCTTTATGATGCCAAGGCCAACATCCTGAAGGCGGTTGCAAAAGGGGATCTCAGGAAGATGACGGGTCCGCAGGAGTTTGTTGCCCCAGCGCCAATCAATCTTGTCTTCGTGGCTGACACATCAAAGATGAAGGGCGCGTCCCAGGATGATCTGTCGCTGTATGCAGGCGCGGATGTCGGTTTCATAAGCCAGAACATATATCTGTTCTGTGCTTCAGAGGGGCTGGCAACGGTTGTGCGCGGCATGATCGGCGACAAGAAAGCTCTTGCAGAAGCCCTGAAACTTCCGGCGGAAAAGAAAATCATCCTGGCTCAGACCGTGGGATATCCGGCGCCAGTTAAGTAATTTCCGAGGAGCGCCGGCATACTTCGATGAACTCAGGACAGGTCTTGCCGGCAGTTATTTTAATAAAACAGTTAACACAGGGAAATGCCGGCAGGATGCCGGCGCTCCGTAAAATATGAGATACATCGCATCGATAATCTTATTTCTTATCCTCCTTGCCGGATCTGGCTGCACTTCCGTACGGACGGTGCCCATGATAACCGAGGAGGAGAACCAGCAGCTGCTGGATATGGTAAAAAGCAGGAAGGACAGGAAAAACAAGGACAGGGTCGTAATTGGAATTGTATATGAGAAGGACGAGGTGCTGCAGAGCTATGCCAGGGACTTGAAGAACTATTTCGAAATAACGGACTACGTGAAGGAGATCAACTACTCCCATGAACTGTCGAACAGGCCTGACTTCATCATACAGTACATAGAGCCATACCAGAAGACACGTATACCGATGATGGTGACAATCCCCTTCCATGTCCTCTCCATCGGCGTGATCCCGATGTACACCTATCTTGAGTGGGGATATAATTTCACGCTGAAATCGACAAGCACCGAGAAGGAATATCCCGTTACGATAAGCGATTACTCGTATGGATTTTCCGGATGGCTCTGCCTCCTGATCAACTGGCTTCCCGGATTCAGCGCATATCATATAACCGGCGAGTACAAGCCTGTTGAAGTCGACTGCAGGCTTATTCTCCAGCTCCAGGACAGGAAGAAGGAAATAATTAAATTCCGTTCAGAATAAAGAATCTCCTGGAATCCATCCCATCACCACCGCAGGCAACTGTGTATTACAGACATCCTCCATCGCCTCAATGAGGGCCGGATATTCTTTATAATAAAAGAAAAATCAAATGTGAATTTTTAGAGGTTACCCTAGAGTAAATCCTGTAAGAAATCCTATATTAATGCGTATTGAAAGACATGGATTGCTGGATGGATGGATTGCTGGATGGATGCTTGAAGAAAATCCCAGTTGAAATTTTTGAGCAGCCAATATTTCCCAACCTTCCAATCATCCGTCCATCCCAACAAAAAGGTTTATTGCATATGCCAACATTAAATGTCCAGAAAGGTTATAACAAGCAATCGGAAATAAAGCTGGACAGGGGGGAGTTCATAATTGGACGAGATCCCGCCTGTGATCTTGTCTTTGATTCCGGCGATGTTTCAAGAAAGCACACCAGGATAAACAACGATGGAAGCTGCGTGATTATAGAGGATCTTGGCAGTTCCAACGGCACATTTGTGAATTCCGCACCGATTGAAGGCAGCTACGAGCTGAAACACCTGGACGTGGTGCAGATCGGAGGGAATGTCTTTGTCTTCAACAACACGGATCTGGCGGTCGACACCGAGACCATGTCCATCAAGCGCCAGAGCGGAATGAGGACCTCGGAGTATTACACTCCTGACTTCATGACACTGATGATAAAGAGGATAGAGACCAATATAAAAAGAGTTTTCAAGGGAAAGGACGAGGTCATAAGGAACGTTATCATCTGCCTGTTCGCCGACGGGCACCTGCTGATCGAGGACATACCCGGCGTAGGCAAGAGCATACTCGCCCAGGCGCTCGCCAAGTCCATACAGGGCGCCTACAAGAGGATACAGTTCACGCCGGACATGATGCCATCCGACATAACGGGAATCAACATATACGACGACTCCCTCAAGGATTTCAGCTTCATACCGGGTCCTATCTTCGGAAACATCATCCTCGCCGATGAAATCAACAGGACGACACCGAGGACCCAGTCGAGTCTTCTGGAATGCATGTCCGACTCGGTCGTGACCATTGACGGCAAGCCGCACGTCCTTCCAAAACCCTTCTTTGTGATTGCGACCCAGAATCCGTCCGACTACCATGGCACATATCCGCTGCCTGAGCCGCAGCTCGACCGATTCCTGATGAGGATATCAATCGGTTATCCTGAAAAGGAGGCGGAAAAGGAAATCCTTACATCCCAGATGAAACAGCATCCGTTGAATGAGATTTCATATGTCGTCAAGGCGACTGAGATCCTCCAGTGCCATTCCCTTGTCAGGCAGGTGCATGTGTCCGAACCGATAAAGGAATATATCCTGGGCATCGCCGAAGCCACAAGGAAGCATCCCTCTCTCTCGAACGGATGCAGTCCCAGGGCCTCCCTTGCGCTCATGAGGGCGAGCCAGAGCCTGGCGGCATATCATGGCAGGCAGTATGTGATGCCAAGGGACGTAAGGGAGCTGGTTCCGACCGTGCTCGCCCACAGGGTTTCCATGAAACTGCGTTCCCAGGGTGAATTCAAGAACTCGTTCGACGTCCTGAAGGATGTCCTGGAAAAAATACCCGTCAAGGAAGAAGAACAGAAACTTTAGTAAGAAGGATTATTGGATTACTGGATTTTTGGAATATTGCTTTATCCAAAACCCAACAATCCAATCATCCATTAATCCAACAACCCAATTTAGAAGGTTTTCCCATGCTTCCATTTTCACCCACTGCCAGAGGATGGGCGATGATTTTCCTGTGCTTCGCCTCTCTCGGGGTGTCTCTGTCCAACATCAATCTTGCGGCGGGAATAACGGCGGCGGGATTCTTCGCGGTCCTTGGGGCGAGTTTCATAATGTCGCTTCTTTCCATAAGGAAAATCGATGTATGGAGGAGCCCCGGTTCGGACTGCTGCGCGGGTGAAAAGATCATCCTTCCAATCACCGTCAGGAACAGGGGCAGGATAACAAGGCAGTCATTCGTGATAAGGGAGAAGCTGCCCTTCTCCGACAGCCCTCTCGGCAGCGTGGCCGTTGAACCGCTCAAGCCCGGGGAGACCCGTCTCATCAACCGCGAATTCAACGCCGTCACAAGGGGAAACTACAGTCTTGAAAGGATATATCTCATCGGAGGGGATCCCGCCGGACTGTTCAGGAGGGTCAGGAAGTTCAAGTTCCACGAGGAGATCACTGTCTATCCTGAGATATTTCCGGTCTCCTGGATGCCGATATTCAAGAAGAACAAGATACAGGCTTCCACCTCCGGAAAGCCGATCGGCGTATCCGGACTCGGAGAGGAGTTCTTCGGCGTGAGGGAATACAGGACTTCCGACAGCATGCGTTTCATCCACTGGAAGGCGACCGCCAAGCAGAAGAAGCTGATGGTGCGCGAATTCGAATCGCACTCGTCGGTGACCCTATGCATACTCCTCGACACTGAAAGAAGGAGGACCGGACTCAATCCCATTGTCAACAACTTCGAGCATCTCGTGAAGACCGCAGCGACCATAACCAACTATGTATGCGGTATGTACTGCCGGATAATGTTCATCGCCCCTGACGGCAGGACAGGCGAGACAGTCATCCTCAACGGGACAGGCGCTGGACTTAGGAGGGAGATACTGGACCTTCTTTCAATGATCCAGACGTCTTCCACAAGCCTGGACCAGCTCATGGAGACTGCCGAATCCGCGGTTCCTCCCAATTCAATACTGTACTGCCTGACCCTCTCTGAAAACCAGAAATTGTCCGACCGTTTCGACTTCCTGATGCAGCGTGGTGTCGACATCAGATGGATATCGGCGCCGATGGAGAATTTCTTCGCGCCCTATAAGATCTCAAACAAGTCCATTGAGTCCTATTCCAGATATACTGCAGTCCCGCCGGGAGTGCTGGACATCAACTCGAACATTCCAAGGGTACTGACATATGGCTGAAGCGGCTTTAAAGAAGAAATCCTATATGCTGTCAAAGACGGCTGTACATCTGCTGAGCTGCATCTTTTTCACAATGGCGGCGACTTCCGCGATCTGGCAGTATGGCAATCCCAAGCTCGCCCATCTGATCATCATGTCCTCCCTTGCCGCAGGCGCCTCTATCTTCATCAGCAGGAAAATCCTGGGACTGACAACACGCAAGATAATCCAGGTCTCCATCCTCGCTCTTGCCATGGCGTGGCTCATATACCGCGCATCCTCCCATGTCACCATCGAAAAATATCTCATAGAGTTCCTGTGCATCATCGGAGTCAGCTTCGGGACGACCTTGAACATGAAGGACTATGGAATACAGTGCATGCTCAGCGTGATCCTCGTCATCTGCGGATCCGTCTTTCCGAGGGATGCCTTCATCTACTGCCTGCCGGTGCTGCTCGTCTCGGGGCTCATAATGCTTTATTCTTCCAGGCTTATCCCGCTGGCCGGAGACTACTCCATAAAGTTCTCCCTCAAGCCCCTGTCGCAGAACTGGAACTACTTCGCCATCCATGCCACGATTGCGATCATTCTATGGATCTACTTCTGCTCGTTTTTCCCATCGCCGACTAAAACTGGAGCAGGATTTGTGACAACATCGATCATGAGCGAGAACGTCAACTATCTACCTCCTGAATACGGCAGCTGGTTCAAGGCGGAACTGATGGCCTCCTCGAGTACGGGGACGACTGTGCAGGATACTCCCATGAAGCCGACGTCAGCCGGAAAGACAGGAAACCAGGTCACCGATAATGCCAATTCCGAGGACAAGGTAGACGGGGACGGCAGCGGAGGAGGACTTCCTGGAGACGACCTGGTATTCAGGGTGAAATCACCGGTCAAAATGTACTGGCTGGGTTCATTGTATGACGCATATGACGGCCACAAATGGCTGGCTACTCCTGAAATGAAGAAGCAGAAGATCAAATCATACCTGGAGGACTATTCCGGAAATTCGATCTACCAGAGCTACACCCTGGTGAAAATGTATTCCCCTGTCCTCTACGGCGCATTCATGCCGAGATACTTCGAGTTTCCGTTCAACACAAGCTACCAGGTCGAGAACACCTTCTACAATTGCAGGCTGCTGAACCCGGAATCAGTAAAGCTCCCCATGACCTACTCTGTCATCTCCACAAGCTTCACCGTTGAAAACGCAGACAAGGCCTTCAAGCCTGAGCGTCTATGGTTTGAAAAACTCAAGAAGGAGCATTATACGGCTGTTCCAAAGGAGATTACCAGCAGAAGACTGCAGGATCTCGCATCATCCGTAACTGCCAAAGGCGGAACAAAATATGACAAGGCCATCCTGCTGCGTGACTATCTCAGGAACAATTTCAAGTACAGGATGGACGCCAAGAAGATTCCTGAAGACAGGGAGATAGCCGATTATTTCCTTTTTGAGATGAAGGAGGGCAACTGCCAACATTACGCGACCACTCTTGCAGTACTGGCGCGGCTGAACGGGATCCCCTCGCGCCTGGCCCTGGGGTTCTCACCTGGCAACTACAATACCCTGAGCGGCGCTTTCGAGGTCTATGAATACCATGCGCATGCCTGGGCCCAGCTGTTCATCGAAGGGAAGGGATGGCTGACATTCGATGGCACGCCTCCGGGACAGGTCATATCAAGGACAAGTCCCATGCTGATCGGATCCCTGAAGGATCCTTTCGGCGATGAATGGAAGCTGGTTCCACCCGAAATAACAGAACACACCAAGGCCTTTGTGACCTCGAAGGCAGGCAAGACAGCTGCATTGATGGAAGAAAAGAACAAGGACATCCCGCAGCCCAGCCTCCTGCAGAGGATTGCCGCGAACATTCCGGTTACGGAACAGGAACTTAAAACCACGGTCAGCAGGCTCTCCGGTGAAAATCCATACGAACAGCAGCAAAATACGGCGGGCAGTATCCAGAAGATGAAGGTCATGTGGAATGATTTGAAGCATAACGCCTCCGTGATGTGGAACCTCTTCATCAACGGGGTGAAGAAAGTGCTTTTCTGGCTTGTCGGATTCAACGGACTCCTGACGATGCTGTCCATCCTGGGCGTCTGCTTCATATACCTGGTCGTCCTGAAGATAAGGAATTTCCTGAGGCGCAGGAGGAGGATCAGGAAATGCCTCGCCATCATTGAAAGGTTCCACAGCTTTTCAGAGAAGCATCCTGCTGAAAACATCAACCTCTGCTACAGGATCACCCGCGAGCTGCTGGAGCTCTCGGGTCTCAGGAGGGATCATAACATGGAGCTCTTCGACTACGGCGCCTCCCTTGAAAGGCTCGACTACAACCTCAGCAAGGACGTCTGCGTCATCTTCCTGATATATTCAAAGATAAGCTACGGGACGTCCGAACCGAACAGGGATGATGTCGAAACAGTCCTTCAGAGGATTACACGGATCCGCAACAATCTCAGGAACAACCTGAACCTGATTTAGATGTTTTATTTGAACTTCCCGATCGTGTCCAGCACACTCTTCACCGGACGCCCTATGACCAGCTTCCTCCCGTCGGAGAATCCTTCTTCGCGTCCCTTCAGCTCTTCAATCATCGTGCTGCGCCATTTCTTCAGGCTGGCTGCGAATTTCGCGGACGATGCAAGATCGTTGAGTTCATTTGGATCCTTGTCGAGATTGAAAAGCTGTTCATGCCCGTTCCCGCTGAACCAGACATACTTCTCGCGCCCGTCTGTCAGATAGTGGGCCGAACCCTGGTATGGAACTCCATGTTCTCCGTGTATGCATGGATGTATTTCCCTGTCCTTGCCGCAGGCGTTGTCCAGGAAGCTTTTCCCTTCCACGGAATCAGGCACCTCGAGGCCGGCGCATTCAAGCAGGGTGGGCATTACGTCCCTCAGCTCTATGGCTCTTCCACTGACATGGTTTCTTCTTATATCGCCTCCTTCCGGACCTTTCAGGATCAGAGGAACTCTGGCCGACCCTTCATACGGGAAGCTTTTCCTGAAGAGATCATGGTCGCCCATGAGGTCTCCGTGATCTGAGACAAAGCAGACATAGCTGTTCTTAAACTGTCCGTACATCTGCAGCGTCTCGAAGAACCTGTTCATCTGATGGTCTATGTGGGTCATTTGCCCATAATATCCGGCGCGTGCGCTCCGGAGGATTTCAGGTGCCATTTTCCCGTACCAGAGATCGGGGCGGCTGGGCTGTGCGCATTTCGCAAACATTTCGCTCCATTTCCCGACCGGTGGTGGAGGCATTTCCACGTCCTTGTAGAGCTCGTACGCCCAGGCCGGAGGATCAATAGGTGGATGAGGACGGTGCAGCGACATGAACATGAAAAAAGGTTTCGTAGGATCCCTCTTCTTCAGGAACTCAATTGACTGTGAAACTACGAAATTGGTCGGATGCGTGTGTTCCGGCTTGTCCCATGGACGTACGGTATACGAGTTGCAGTTCATTCCATGTTCGAAATCGTTCGCGTCACGGCCAAGCTGCTGCCTCAACCAGGGATGATAATCGTCAACCATGTCATAGTCGCATGGATGCTTGTCGTGTGCATGGTGCAGGAATCCGTCATGAAGTATGACATTCTCGAATCCTACACGGTTGCGTTCAGGATAGACATGCATCTTGCCTATTGCCTGGGTCTGGTATCCCTGGCGCGTGAATTCGGAGGCTATGGTAACCGGATAATTCCACGGCACTCCGTCCCTGTAGCCTATCCTCCCATGAGTCTCCTGCGTGAGACCGGTAAGAAGCGAGGCCCTTGCCGCTATGCATGTCGGACATGCCGCATAAGCATGTGAAAACCGCGCTCCCTCCTGTGCAAGCTTGTCCAGATATGGCGTCCTGACAACTGGATGCCCATCAATTCCGAGACAGTCACCCCTCCATTGATCAACGCATATCAGGATTACATTAGGTTTGTTCTGAGTCATTGTCATCCCTTCAAATTAAGATAGTTTTTTTACAATACAGGTTTTACCGGAAAATTCACTGCAATGAACTTCTCATATTCCTCCATTGTCTTTCTCAGCCCAGGTTCATTTGCGTAGTTCTGTGTCTCCCATGGATCCCTTTCAAGGTCATAAAGCTGTTTGCAGTTTTCACCACCATCATAAAGCGCATACTTGAACTTCGATGAGACCGCCATCCTGCCCAGCTCCCCCTCTACGGGAATAATTTTTCTTTCAATTCCTGTAGTTTTTCCGGAAACCAGAGGTCTTAAGCTGAATCCTTTGAGATCGGAAGGAGGCGATATTCCGGCATAATCGCAGAGCGTCGGGAAAATATCCAGCCCGTTGGATACAGGATTTTCCAGATCAACTTTTCCCTGCACCGAATCAGGCGCAGAGATTATGAAAGGAACCTTTGTCGATTCTTCATAGAAGACAGACTTATGTTCGAGCCTGTGCGAAGAATCGTTGTCCCCATGATCACTCGTAAAAACAACTACTGTGTTGTCAGCATGTCCAGATTTTTCCAGGGCGTCAAGGACTCTGCCAATCTGGGTGTCGGCCATTTCCGTAAGACGGCAGTAGGCCCAGCGGTGCATCCTCCATTTCTCTTCCGACCAGTTATGGCGGACATGCTTCTGGAAGGCCCTTCTTGCGACAAAGTCCTCAATCATTCCCGGTTCATCCTTCTGAAAATCAAAATTGGGAGGTAGTGGAGGACAATGTCTGTCAAAGAATATTTTCCTGTCAGCGTCACTCGGCATAACCAGCGCCTTTTCGAGGGTCTCAATCTCCACCTGGCTTTTTGAAAGTATCAGCTTGTCAAGTTCGGATTCCGCCTTCTCCTTCAGGGCCATGAGGCAGATGTCGTGCGGGTTGATCAGCGAGCATACAAGGAAGAACGGCTTGTCCTTTTTCCTGAAAAGATACGAGGAGCATTCATCGGCAAGGATATCGCGCTCATCGGAAGAGAGATACTCGAAACCGACATCAGCGGCCTTGAATCGTGGCAGATGCTCCTTGCCTCCGTATACGGTCTCATAACCGCCGTTCCTGAAAGTCCAGCCGATTCCATTCCTGAGAATCTCTTCCGGCACAGGAGGGATGGTTCCGGGAGCATTATCCCAAAGTCCGATCTCGCTCGGCATTTTTCCGGTCATCAGACTGAACCTGGACGGAATGCACAGAGGATTTGTGCAGTAAGCCTTTTCGAAGCGCACCCCTCTTGCGGCAATTGAGTCCATTGCAGGAGTTTTCAGATAGCTGTTGCCCGTACAGCTCATCATCCTGAAGTTCTGCTGGTCGGTTATTATTAGAAGTATGTTGGGCTTTACCATTTCTGCTCCTGGATACTCCTGTCAATCCTTGTTTCCCTGAACTGCAGCGCATACTGGCAGTATCACGCATGATGCATTTTCAGCCGAGACATGGATCACCTGGCTGGCGACCGGGCTTTTTTCATATGACTTGACCTGTTCGAATGTGTTGGGATGCACCTCATATGCCTGTGCGCTGCTGCTTGTGACATAGAATCCGATCCTGTGCCCCTTCTCGAAGGCGATCGCAGTGCTCCACATGTCCATCCGGAGCTTGAGGACCGTTCCTTTTACCACAGGGGCAGGCTTGTCCAATCCGCCTGCATAGCGGGCCATTCCGGCGGATTCCCTGATGATCATCTCGTAGCCGTCCGGATAGATGTCTACAAGCTTGACGACAAACCCAGTATCGGCAACGTCAGTGGAGAAGAATATCTCGGCAAATACCTTTCCGGCTATCTCAACCGGTTCTCCGAGAGGTTCGCTGGCGAAACGCAGGATATCCTTGCGGTTTTTCAGCGGACTCTGGTCCAGCGGCCCCATGTTCTCCTTTGAATACATCCAGTTCCCCCCTATGGTCGGGGCAGGATTCCTAGGATCATACTGGTATTTCAGGGTCGCATCCTTTGAAGTTGGTTTCGTCTTTGACAAGGATCCATCGGCATTCAAATAGAAAGGAACCGGAGAACTGTCTGCCGGCGGCCAGGTTTCCGAGGTCTTGAACACATTGCCGACACCCTTCTTTCCGCTGTCATTCCTGTCACCCATGACAAAATAGGAGATGAGGGATTTTTCAGAAATCTTCGCCTTCCCAAGTAATACAGCATCAAATTTCGGCATAGATATCTGGCTGCTTTCATTCCGCGGAAACTTGAAAGGCAGTTCACCGGCATGCGAGGCAGGACCTACGCTTACGAATATCCTGGCCTTGTCTCCGCACTTCATGAAAAGCTCTATCGCCGATTCGCTGACAATGTCGTACCAGCCGGCGCTTGCAATGACAACTGTCTTGTTATCAGCCGATGCTTTTTCCAGGATGTCGTCCCACTTTGGGATATCCAAGGAGTGCAAGGTCGGTTTCGGCCATTCGTCCTTGGGGATTCCGATGAAGTTCAGCCAGTTGTAGAGGGAGGCGCGCCTGACGCCGTTGTTAAAGCCCCAGTAGTTGTAGGTGTAGGCGCTTGAATTTCCCGGCGCGACCACGACCATCGCCGGATTGCCGGCGAGGAAGGAGCAGTACGCCGCCACAGCATTCCCGCTGCCGCCATAAGTCCCGATTCTGCCATTGCACCATGACTGCCTGGAAATCCAGGTGATAATCTCGTTGCAGTCGCTGATCTCGTAGTCCGGCGACTTCGGATCCATCTTCCCCTTTTCCGAATTTCCCTTGCCCCGCGAATCGACACAGACAAAGGTGATTTCTCCGCCCTTGCATGGAGCCGAATATGACGATGTGCTGAAATGCCCGTAATATCCCTTCGCCATTATCACCGGCCACGGACCTTTTCCCGGTGGAATGAACACATCCACCGCCAGCTTCGTTCCGTCCTTCATGGGAAGCATGGTTGATTCATGCTTCGAGCCTTCCGGAAAATTTTTCAGTATGGCTTCCTTGCTGTTCTTCTTTCCTGCCTCCTCATATTCGCGTCCTTCCTTCTGCGCGAAGAGCGGAAGCTGCGCAAGAAGCAAGCCGATGATGAAAATTATGGTTTTCAGTTTCATTTTGCGGAAATCCTTAATCCTATGAATGATTTGGCGTTGGCCGGATAATCCGTATAGAACCAGTCCTTCTTCCTGGGAGCATCCGGATTCTCATAGAAATATCCTTTCCCATTGACTTCATACATGGAGTTTTGCGGATAGAAATACTGGGTGTCGTTGTCCCATCCCCATTCAAGGACATTCCCTCGCATATCGAAAAGACCGCTCGTTTCAGACTTCCTTGTCCCGACAGGATGTGTCTTGTCGTTGGAGTTTGAACCGATCCAGTCGGTCTCCGCGATATTCGCAGGATCGCCAAGGTCGGCCTTGTCGAACTCATCCGCCATCGGAAGACGGAACCCGTCCGAGGCGCCGTCGAAGAAAATCTTCACGCCGCTCCCGGAGCTTGGTTTGATACCAGCCTTTCTTGCCCTGCCAGTATTCTCCTCCCATGGAAGCAAAGGAGCACCTTTCCTTGCATCGAACATGTCCAGACGGAAAAGCAAGGCTTCCTTATAGGGATTCTTCCTGTCGGCGTCATTGAAATATGCCGGTTTCCTGCCGCAGATCTCTGAGAGCGCATTGCACCAGACGATGGCGTCGTGCCAGGATATGAATGTAACAGGTTCATCCTGTGAATATGAATAACATCTGTCGGTTGCATGCCTCGTGCTGCCCATGTCGCCGGAATAATTGAACGAGTATCCGTTGTTTTCAGACCATCCCTTTACAAGCTTCCATATCCTGTAGGGGACCTCTGTCTTTCCTAAGCCAAGGGTATAAGGTCTTCTCGGCTTGTCATCTATCTTGTTTTCCTCAAGTATCTTCTTGTACTGCTCTTCGGTGATCTTGCCGAGGAACTTGTCATTCGCAGCAGCGCCGACCTTGCGTCTTTTCTGCGCGTCCAGATTATCGACCGGATCGACAAAATCCCTTTCATCTGCCAGCCCGGAACCGTTCACACTGACAAGAGGCATTTCTTTCGAAATGATTGCTTCAATCTCCTCCCTAGCCATGGCTTTTACAGGCTTCAGCACCGAATTCCTCTGGACATCCCATGTCGGAATCCCTGCGAGATCCGCAGCGACCACGTCTCCGGTCTGGATAGGACCTTTCGCAATTCTGAAACCGGTCGAATAATGGCCTCCGTACGGTTTTTCGGGAAACGGAAGAATACTCCTGCCTTCAGTAATTTCAGGATATAGGAAATCGCCACCGAGTACCTTATGTGCAATCGCAGTGTCATCATTTATCGTGTCCGTATCCGAATCCCAGACATATTCCCAGACGTTGCCATACATGTCGCACAGGCCGTTCTCACCGGGAAGTCCTTCTCCAACGGCATGAGTCCCTCCAGAAGCCTTCAAACCGGCGGGCGGCTTTCCGGCAGACTTCTTCCATTCGGCAACGGTCGGCAGACGGTATCCGTCGGCATCTTTCTTCCAGAAGACTGAAGGTCGCTTTCCCCATTCTTCGCGGACAGCCCGGTTGATGGGACGGCGGAGCACTTCCTTGAATCCCGAATCCATAAAATAGCATGGCGTCCTTCCCTCCAACTCCGACAGTGCGTTGCAGAATGTCACCGCATCGATCCAAGTGATGTCTGTGGCCGGTTCCGCAGGACTGTGTGCCCGGTTGTCGGCCCTCATCGAACCCATGGCGCCATCGCGGACGAACGAGTAGTTAATATCTCCGAGATCATAACAGTACTGGTTTGTCACGGCAGACCTCCATACCTTCATCCACTGCTGGTAGGTGATTTCGTTCTTTGAAAGATAGAATCCTTCGCCGGCCGGGATCATCGGAACATAATATGATGGAGACTTAGGTGCGTCCACTATCGCATCACAGCGGAATGCAGACCATTTCACCGCATGCGGAGGTTTCAGGCTGGAATATACCTGCTCGGGTTTGCTGAGCTCGCGGCGGACAAGCCATCCCACTGCGGTCACATTTGAAAAATTCATTTTTGCGAACTTCGCAGTTGCCGGGTTGAAATCGATCTTGAACGGGGGCGCCGGATCATATTCCGCCCATTCTGACTCGAGAGGCTTCAGAACATAGGTCTTGCGGAGCAGTGATTCCCCTTCGTCCTTCTGCGTCACTGAGACATATTTCCCGAAAGAAGCCTTTGAGACATAGAACTTCTCCCCTTCCCTGACCACCCAGTGTGCGGAGTGGAACCCTCCGAAATACCTGGTGATGTGCACTGCGATTGAACTTTTTTTATCGAATGACACCGGATACTTGTCGCCGCCGTTCCAGAAATCTGGTTTCTTCCAGAACCACAGGGCATAGCTCTCGACAAGCTCGTTTGGCAGGTGTGGTGCAAGCCCCCCCATGAAGTTGAAGTCGTCCCTGAACTCATGGTTGCTGTTCATGTGCCCTTCGCTGATCGCGCGCTGGGGATTATTGACGGCATATATGACAAGTCCTCCGTACAGCTTCGCGCTCTTCTGGTCCAGATCATACCGGAGTGCAGTCGGGTTGAGAGGTTCTGGAAGGCTGAACGGCCAGAACGAGACTGTATCGTTTTCGGTCGTCCCGTTCTTGTCGCGGTCAACTGCGCCTTTCGCCTTTTCCGGACCCTTGCCACGGTAGAATATGTCACCGCTGCCCATGTCGTTTCCGTAATCGACTATCCGGACATTACGGCCTGATTCCGCCAGAGCTGTCAGCGAAAACAAGAAAATAAACACTGATGCATATTTTAAAAGATTATTCATGACAGTTCTTATTTCGCCTACCATTTAAACACCTGCATCGAAAACGGCGGCAGCGACATTACAGCTCCGCTTTTGAAATCCTTCAGTTCCTTATCCTGTACCTTCACCTTCGGATCTCCGACCTCGAACTCATTGCCGTCTGAGATTTTGTCAGCCGTCAGCAGCCAGGACTTTACATCTGCCGCAGATCCGGAGAATTTCAACTGGACCGGCTGCGTACTTGAAGTGTCCAGATTGACAAGTATGAGCCCCTTTTTCTTCCCTTCGGAGAAAGCATAGCTCCATATTTTGGGATATTCCAGCCTGTTCAGCTCCCCCTTCTTGAATCCCGGGAAAGTTTTCCCTTCGGAGGAGAAGATAGGATTGGCACCACCCTGCACAGTTTCAAGCATGTCACCCATGATCACCCTGTTGGCTATTTCAAGCGCAAGGAAAGTCGGACGGAATCTTTCGGCGCCCTTCTTCTGGCTCAGCACAGCGCCCCAGAGCCGGACATTTCCAACACCTGGCGCTCCGTATTCCTTCTGGGTCAAAGTGAAGAAGTTCAGATTCCTTATCCCGTAGTCGTGGAGAAGGAGCAGCATGCCGTTGATCACATTTAGGGAACCGCCAACCGAAGTCACCATCCTGTTCCTCGGTTCAAGCGGAGCTTTCCCTCCGGTTATATGATGGTTTATCTCATATACGGAAAACTCGATGCCTGTCTTTTTGCTGACTTCGCCCTGTTTAGCCATTCCTCTTTTAATATAGGAAATACCGTATGCGTAGAGCCACGGGAACAGCTTCTCATCGGTTCCCAGCGCTTCGAGGTCTTCAGGCTCGAGGGAATGGAGTATGTACGGGGCTACGGCGTATCGGTCGGCCGCAGGCGTGCTCTTGAGGATCTTCGCGCTCATCTCGGACTGTACATTTTGTCCGGCCGCATGAAATATGATATTGGGCTTATAATAGGGGGATTTTTTCGCCCTGGAAAAGATGTCATTCCAGTAGTCCGGGCCGTTGTAGCCTCCGGCCATGAAAGGTCCGAAGGTGTTCCACGCCTCATTGCCGATTTCGATGTTTATCTTCATGCCCGATTCCGTCCACGGCTTAGGATGTCCCGAAGCAGCCCTGATTTTCCCATAACCCACTTCAGCCGGCGCTCCAAGGAATTCCATGAGCTTGTCAATCTCCTCGATGTCAAGCGTGCCAGGAACGCAGTACCATGCATCCGAACCGATGTGCTCCGCCAGCAGCAGAATATCGTTAACGCCGTAGTCGATAGGATTCCTGCCCGTCTCAAGCCCGGCCTTCTCCCAGATATTGTTAGTTCCGCACATCCTGCGGAGAGGAGGCTGAAGGACATTGTCCATCGTATTGCCTCCCATCTGCAGGAAACGGATGCATCCCGGATTCAGCCTCTTCAGAATATTCACGGCATCATCCCTGAACGGTGTCGGATTGCTGTCGCCTTCCATCCACAGCTCGATATCGTCGACCAGCACTGAGCCGTTCTTTGCCTGCATCACAAAGGTAAGGTGCGGTTCGTCCTTCTCGTTCTTCGCCTCTGGAACCTTGTCCACCTTGATCTTCATCTCCTGCTGTTTCCATTCTTTCGCAAGTTCAGCCTTGACTCCCGGACCGAAGCTCGGACTGACTTCCAGCGAAGGGGAACCATCTTTTATCTTCGACCAGAAACGCAGATGCCAGATCCCGTTGGTCTCGCCGATCCTCTGGTATTGGGTGGAAAGACGGATGAATCCGTCCTCCTTCTGTCCGGTGCCTGCCAGCAGGCAGGAATTCCTCCCAAACGAGCCTGGAGGGATATCACCTGCCGCAAGAACGCTGTTCTTTCCCAGCCAGTATCCTTTGGAAGAAGGAAATGAGCCTTCATCGGAAATTATCTTTTCCACAAGTATACCGGCCTCGTTCCATACCGGCTTGTCTGCAGGCATTGTCAGGGGCTTTTCAAACTCGAAATAGACGCATTCCTGCGTCTCCCCCTTTTTCCATTCATGCGGAACGAGCTTTTTGGAGACATCCTTTATTCGTCCCTTCTGCCCCTTGGCCGGGCCCGAAAGAATCGTGAAATCTGCACCCCTGTAAATATTCTCCCAGCCTTTATCCTTCGAAGGAGCATAGAAAGTGGTGGCACCGTTGGCATCCTGGTAGGAGCCTCTGTGGCACTGGCGATAACTCGTACCTTCGAAATTCTTCACCGCCCGCATCTTCAGCATCGGGGAAGAGTAGTAATTGTCGTCACCAATGTTAATTCCCAACCGGCTTACGTCCTTCACTTTGATCTCATCCTTGATCTCAATGATAGTGGGTTCCTGGGAGAAAAGCACGTTGCAAATTCCCGTAATCATGGCGAATGACGCCGCAGATTTAGCTAATTTTTCAATATTCATTTTCCGAGCCTTTCAAAATCCGAAGAATGGTCCGATTATATCTTTCATCGTGCAATCTCTTTCCTTCTTGACAGTCATGGAGCGGACACTGCGTTCCTGACCACCCGGAATCCCAGTTCCGGCACGGCCACGCCATTGCTGATCCAGTCCCAAGCCCCCTTCATAGGTGTCTTCCCCAGTGTCTTTGGGGATTTGTCATCTGACCGGAAACTTCCGCCACGCGCCTCCAGATTGAAGAACATGCCGGTCTTGGGATTCGGTGTTTTAGCCTTGGCAATCGCCCATTCAAAGACGTTGCCCGAGAGATCATGAAAACCAATGCCAGTTGCTTTCATCTTTCCCACAGGATGCGTCCTGTCATTGCTGTTGCCGGCGTACCACGCGGTTGCCGGATCAAAGCTCTCGCCGGAAGGATACTTGCCGGCACCGCACATCGCGCTCCACTCATCTGTCATGGGAAGACGGTAGCCGTCCGCCGTTTCATCCATGTAGAACAGGAACTTCGGCAGGATCTTGTGAGTCCCCCCGTCTCTTGTACTACCTTCCGTCCATTGGTAGCTGATTACGCGGAACGGATCGACAATCTTCAATGGTTGGGTCCTGGCCTCGTCCAGATAATAGCATGGCTTATAACCCTTCATCTCAGAAAGGGCGTTGCACCAGACTGCGGCGTCAAGCAGGCCGACGCAGGTCACCGGCTCCTCCTGCGAATGACTGGCAGGCTCCGAATCCCAGGCCATGCTGCCCATGTCCCCATCCCAGCTGAAGCGGTAGCCGCTGACTTCCGCCCACTGGAACACTTTCCTCCACTGCGCATAGGAAACTTCCATCTTGCCACCCTCAAAGGCACCCATCTTCAACATTTCAATACTTGGAGCCAGAGCTTTTATGTCGGCAGGCTTAGCCGGAGGAATGATCTGCTCGGACTCGAATGTCCATGCCGGCGCCTTCCCATCCAGCTCCCAGACGCCAGCTTTTGCCGATATGCCTTTTGGCAACACTGACAGTCCGCCGCCCTCATGGCGCACGGGACGGAAACCGATCGCGTAATGCCCGCGCGAAGGAATTTCCCCGGAAGGAAGCGCGGAAACCTCTGAAACAACTGCCGGATAACGGTAATCTCCACCGAGAACAGTTCTCGTGCGCTCCTTCGTCATGTCGCAGACATTGCCTAGACGGTCCCATATGTATTCCCAGGCGTTGCCTATGAGATCGTGGAATCCTGAGACCGAGGCCGGCGAGGTGCCAGTCTCATGAGTTCTTCCTCCGCTGTTAGCACTGGTCCACGCCTTATCTGCATCAGGGACGCCTTTCAGCCATTCGTCGGATGTAGGCAGGCGATAGCCATCGGCATCCCATTTCACATGGACTGCCGGCGGAATGAGCGATTTGCCGATATCCGTGCCATCACGTGAGACGCGCAGGATTTTCTTAAACTCAGGATCGGCGTAATAGCAGGGAGTCCTGCCCTCGTATTCCGACAGGGCGTTGCACCACACGACCGCATCGTGCCAGGTGATGCCGGTTACTGGTTCCCTCTGGCTGTGTTCCCCACCGTCAGCCAGCATGCTGCCCATGTTGCCGTCGCGGTCGAATGCGAAACTGCGGTGCATGCAGTAGGCATTGCGCTGGCCCCATTTCCATATCCGGCGCCACTGCTCGTAGCTGACTTCCGTCTTTGCCATATAGAGCCCGTTTCTGCCCGTTGTCTTCTCAATCTTCTGCATCGGGATATTCCAGCCTGTCTGCAATTCCACCGGCCGGTTTACTACGGCATCCATTCCGAAGCCATACCACTTGCACCAGAGTTCGGCATTCTCAATCGTGTTCTTGCATATCATCCAGCCGGCCGCCCGGACGTCCTTGAACTCGTGCGGCTCAAACATCGCCTCCTTGTGGTTGAACTCAAAATCCCAGGGGCCTTTGGGATTGTATTTAGTCCACTTCACCTTCATCGGAGAAACTTCGATAAGCGTCTGCTGTATCGGCTCAAACGCTGGCTCGGCGACATAGAACTGGGCGCCGTCCTGCACCACGAGATGCACGGTTTCCCAGCCGCCCCACTTCTCGCGGGGCACGACCGCGATCTGCTGGTTCGCATATGTGTCGACACATGGCCTGGCATCTTTCGGAATCTTGCCTTCTGCAATGCGCCTCCTGGCCTGCTCCTCGTTCACCGGATAGGTACGGGACAGGAACACTGCCACGCGGCTGTTTCCATCAAACGTAACCGGATATTTGTCGCCGCCGTTGATGAAATCCTCCTTTTTCCATATCCAGACGCCAACAGCCTTCAAACGGTTGTTTGGCGTTTCCAAGGCTGCCCCCATGAAGTTGAGATCGTCATAGCCCTCGTGATCAACGTTCGAGCCTCCCTCAGACCATGTATACTTGTTGGTCGGATTGTCCCAGCAATGGGTCTTCATGCCGCCGTAGAACCGGGTATTGTTGCCCTTCGTGTTGTAGTCGGCTGAGACCATGCTGAGCGGCATGGTCATGCTGAATGGCTGGCCGTTGATGAACTCACCCTCGGCAATCTTGCTCCTCTCCGGCTTCTTGGCCTCGTCAATCCCGGACCTGTATGGAGGTATCCCGACTGCATACCAGAAGAGATTGTCCCCAAAATCAACTACCGGGCAGTTTTGGGAAAATGCCTGCAAGAACGGAACAGTGAGCAGGAAAAAGATAATTGACAGCATGTTTCTTTTCATATTATTCCTTTATTGAATGTTCTGTTAAACAAGGAGGAGACCTCCAAGAAATCTATCTTGGCCACCAAAAGCTGAAATCTATGGAATAAGGTGAACCTACGCTCCTCCAACCTCTCTGCATTGGCGCACTGACAAGATACTTGTACGGCGCATCGACATGGCCGTCATAGAAAAGCACGACGGGTTTTTTACTGTGCCTGTAGGCCATCAGTTTGAACTGAGGGTAATTATCGATGTCAGTAGGGGAAGGTCCGACTCCCGCCTGCTCAAGTCCGCTGGGGAAACCATATACGGGAGGCGGTCCGTTCAGGTTCTTGTTTATCACGGCATCTCCTGCGATGACGAGGTCGGAAAGGCTGCCGACGCTGGGATAGGTCGCCGATATTGTCTTCCTGAACCTTGACAGGGCGAAAGTAGTATACCCCGTAATATCATCTGTGAAATAGTTGCATGACAGATATGCAGTCGAATAGTGCCATCCCTGCCCCTCAGGGTCATTCGTCGCAGTCCTGACCGAAGGACAGAAATACTCGTTGCCGAATTCCTTGCAATAGCCGGCGTCTATGAGAGGCCTGTTTATCCCGAATATAGTACTGTAGAAACACATATATCCGCTATGGTCTGTTTCGTAGAGCATGATAAAGACACCAAGCTGCTTCTGGTTGCTCCTGCAGGAAGCTTCGCGCGCCATTTCCTTGGCATTCTGAAGAGCTGGCAGAAGCAGGGATGCCAGGATTGCGATGATCGCAATCACTACCAGCAGTTCTATAAGGGTGAAGACATTTGCAATATGCGTTTTCCGGCTTGTCCGATCTTGCACATCAGCAGGCATGAAGATTATCCCCATAAGGCACCTCTTATTTTTATGTCTGGTTAAATAATACAACTTTATTTATTAAAAGTCAATAATACAGCTTGTAAATTATTTAATATTGTATATTATTTTAGTACAAGTTAAGGAAATATAATGACAAAATCAAGCAGGCACGCATCACTGAAGGAATATCTCGTGAACTCGATCGTGGGCGAGATGCTTGAGAGCAGTGCGGCCGGGAAGGATGAAATACCCTCGGAACACCAGCTCTGCGAACGCTTCAACGTGAGCAGGAACACTGTCAGGCGCGCGCTGCTGGCAATTTCCGAACAGGGGTTCATCGAGTCCAGGCATGGAAGCGGATGGAAGATAGTCAGGAAAAGCGACGGCAAGCTGAAGAAGATGGCGGTGATTGGCAATGCCGAGATGCCGATAGTGGGACAGACCGGCAGGGAGATATTGAAACTTTCCTTGAATTCGGCGTTCGCCTGCGAGTTCATTCCATTGAACGTCCAGAGACTTGATACCTTCAAGGGGAACATGAACCTTTCAGGCCTGTCTGGCATGATCGTGCTGAGCGGTACAAGCATGCATGAGAATCTGGTCTGTGAACTCCGCACGGGAAAAATACCTTATATATACGGCTTCTACTGCGGCTGTGAAGGTGGTTTCAGCTCAGTGTCGGTCGACCATGGCGAATGCGTAAGATCCCTGTTCAGAAAAATGCAGGCGTCCGGAAATAGGCGGATTGCCTTCTTCAACAGGGACATCCCTGCAGATCCAAGCTTTAAAACAAGGGCCGACACCTACCTGCGGACCTGCATGGAAACAGGATCCCAGAATCTCCTCCTCACGGTGGAAGAGGATTTCTGGATGCATGACCGGAAAATCGAAAACACATTGGATTTCATCAGAGTTTCAGGCGTCGACTCCATTATCTGCACAACCCTCATGGTGGCCTCCGAGCTTGTATATATCCTCGCGAGGAATTCAATCAGGGTTCCGCAGAACTTATCAGTGGCAGGGATTGGAAATGACTATTACTTTCCGCAGTTCGTCAGACATGCAGGACTCTCAGGAATAACACGCATGGAGTTCAACCTGAAAATCATTGCGAAGAAGCTGTTCGAAATGATTGCCGGCACAATAAATGGCGCTGATACCTCGGAAGGCATCACCCTCACTGAACCTAAATTCGTGGACGACGGAACCATCGACAAGAAGTAAACATTCACTGACCTATGTTGGTCCGGTGAATCTTTACATCTAATGAAATGCAAAATCAACAGTTTTATATTTTTTGTACGGATTAAGTAAACGACATAGTTTGCTGAATACGTACGACTGCTCAAAGACCCTGAAACTCCCGGGGATGTCCCTTTTCAAGTTCAGGTATCGCCCAGGATCTGCCGGTCTTCTTCAGATATTCACAGTATTTCTTCAGGTGGCCGCGGGCATGGAACGGACCTCCCTCCTTCATCACGGTCCATAACGGATCCGTATCACACTGCATCGTCATCATCATCTCGTCATGCCATTCATTCAGATAGGAAATCCCTTCTTTGACCTTGTCCGGATTCTTGTCCGCCAGATTGAACTGCTCGTTCGGATCCTTCTTCAGGTTGAACAGCATGTTTTTCGGGAAAAGATGATAGCCGTCATGATATGTCCTTATATACAGCCACTCACCGAACCTTACGCCTCTCTGGCAGACATGCGCGCATTGGCTTATCACAAGATATTCCCTGCCGCTGTCCTTTCCCGATTTCAAGGTCTGGGCATAGCTCTGCCCGTCCCAGCTTCTGCATTTCTCCCTGCCAAGAATCTCCGCAAGCGTCGGACCGAGATCAAGATTGTAGTGCATCCCCTTGTCGACACCATTCTTCATGCCGGGCCAGCGGATTATCATTGGGATGCGGCAGGTAATGTTGTCGGCAGTCCCATGTTCCCCATATATCCCGAGCTCTCCCAGATTCTCTCCATGGTCGGAACTTATGATTATGACAAGATCATCAAAGACATTCTTCTGTTTCAGCGCCTTGAACAGCCTCCCAATATGTTCATCCATGTATCTGATACCGCAGTCATAGCCATCTATCATCCTGCGCAGATCCTTCCTGCTCCGGATCTCTCCCGGATAACGTGGATATTTCGGGTTTGTACTGTTGTCGTACATGCTGATCTCGCGTGCACAGTGCGGTCCAACCATTTTCATGTGCCCCTTGACGACATCGTCGGTCAGCCATTCCGGCAATGGATCATCCTTGAATGGATTTCCGAACTCCTCCGGCGCACGGTAGGGGGTATGCGGATCCCAGTAGTTCAGCTGGAGGAACCAGTTGTCCTGGTCGGCGTTGCGCGTGATCCAGTCCAGAGCCGTAGGAGTCACTTCCTCAGCTGATTCCATTCCGCCTTTTCCAGTATTGTGGACTTCTGAAAATCCTGCAAGGAAACTATATGAGCTATGCCGTTCAGCGAATGGGCTTATGCTGACCGTCTTCATCCCAGCCTTTCTGAGCATCCCGGGTATGCTTTCCGAATCCAGCTTGTCCCTGAAATTCCTTTCCCTTCCCTCATGCCTGAAGTCCGCACATAGTCCGCCATGGTTTACGACCCCGGTATGGATGCCAAACCGCCCGCTCATCATGGCGGTCCTGGAAGGAAGACATGGAGCATCGGAACAATAATAGTTGTCAAAGCGCATGCCCTGTTTTGCAATTGAATCAATGTTGGGAGAAGTGTCCCTGTGATACCCGTAGCATCCGAGATGGTCCGGCCTCAAAGTGTCCAGATCAAGATATAGAATCCGCATTTCTTTCCTCCTTATTCATTAAAATATGAAACTAACATATTATTTGTTTGTAGTTAATGCCGCAAGGCATGTCCTTTTAAGTAGGTACGGGCTTTAGCCTGTACCATTCTTGATTATTAAGATGGTACATGCTAAAGCACGTACCTACTTCCAAATACAGTCCTTGCGGACTTAACTACTAACGAATCCAGACATTTATTCTATAATCAAATAATCCTCTTGATTTCTTCCTTGAGTATTTTTGATATCCTCGGAATCTGGCTGTCGGCATCCGGCCTGAAATTCTCCGCCAACGCTATAACTCCCGCAAATTTCCCCTGATTAAATACTGGAACCGCATACCGCCTGACGCCATTGTCATTGTATTCCACGTCAATTGCAAATCCGTTTTCCCTGTCGGACCGCAGGATTCTCCTGCAGGCTTCCTCTGAAATGCTTTTTCTTTCCCCTCCCTTGTAGACCCAGTAATTTCTGCCTGACACGCCTGCACCGAGATTGGAAATTGCGATTCTCGCAACAGCTTCAAATTGATCGTCCAGCATTCTTTCAAACCCTATTTTCGCCTTTACATGGATCATCGCATCCTCAGGCTCGGAACGCTGCATAAGCACCATCCTGCCTCCGTTCGGAACGTACCATTCGGCTGTCCTGCATGTCTTCCCGGCAAGCGAGTCAAGAAGTTTCTGGATTTTCCCGGAAAGATCCCTGCCTGCACTGTCCATCCTGACAATCGCAATTTTCGAACAGTATTCCTTCGACACCGGATCCCGTCCGATCAGATCGAGCAACATGAGGGTGTCAAGATAGCGCAGAACAGATGCCTTCGGCTCGCCAAGATCCTTAGAAAGGCTTTCGAGGTTCTGCGGGCGGTTTGCAGACAGCCTCGTCAGGATCTTCAATCCCTTTTCGAGCGCCGGCGCCGGTGATTTTATTTTATGTTTCATATATGATATCTATTTTATATATGGAATATACATCGCCTGTACAAGCTGTCAAATAAAAATTGGAAATTATCGGAATCCGGAATCTTCCTGCCTATTCGCTCCAGTTGTATTCCACGGTCTCGCCGTCGAGATTCCATCTGGCCGGACAGCTCGTGTCCATCCAGTCGAGAGGTTCTCCGGCAGGCAGCTGGGCGGACGCCCGGCTGAAGGCCTCTTTCAACGCCTTCCGCTGCTCCTTGCCTATCACTTCGCGTTTTGCGGATACGAAAAGAGGGGAACCGCTCCTGGAAAGAAGATCAAGCCACTGGGAGTTGAGCCTCCACGGGATATCTTCCGTTATCCCGACGCAGTCAGCGTCCAGGGCGAAGAACGAACGGTTCTGGCAGGCCCTGAACGCAAGAGTGTTCACGCCCATCTTCCTGGTGCGCGCCCATTCCTGTCCGCTTGTATCGTCACCGATCCTCTGGAGATGCGCATAACCGGTTATGAGGTGACCGACAGTGTTGCATCCGATGATCACCGCCCCATCCGCAGCATCGAATATAGTCTTGTAAATACCTTTTAGGATCTCGGCATTTGTCTTGGAATTGTCGTTGAAGGACCATCCATTCTCCGTTACTCCGTCTATCATCTGGAAACCCCACCTGCCAAAGACATCCCAGCTCGAAAAGTCGTGTTTTATGAGTTCATAGCCCCATTTCCTGAAAAGTCTTACATCATCCTTGATCCTTTCAAGATTTTCAGGTTCCGTCGGATCAAGGACTATCTCATGGGGATTTGGATGTCCTTTGAACCGTGTTGCCCGCGAAATCTTAACCCAGGGACTGTCCTCGGATGTCAGAAGCGGACGGTACCAGATTCCCGGACGACAACCTGCCTTTTTGATCTTGGAGGCGAGATCCTTCATGTCAGGAAACTTCCTGCCGCTCAGCGACCATGGCGCACCGCCGGTAACGCCTGTATACTGCCATCCTCCGTCAATCACTGAAAACGGGCGGTTTCCGGTGTTCTCCGCAAGGTCGGAACAGAATTCGGAATCCTTGAGTATCCTTTCCGCGCTATTCCTTCCATAGGCGTAATACCAGTCATTAAATCCGTATACTGTCATTTTAGGGAGAAGAGGTTTCGAGCAGAGTTCCTTCATGAACTTGCAGCTTGCCTGATACGGAGTGTCTCCTTCTTCTCCTTCATAAAAGACTATTTCACAGGCCGCGAGAGTCCTTCCTTTAAGCTGTACTCCCTTTCCCCCGGACCTGGTATCCAGTGTCAGATAGAACCCGTTCTGATCGGCCTGCCAGCAGCACAATGCCGATGCTCCTGTCTTAACCCCGATACCTGATGTCTTCCCACCGTCATGGATCATGAAATACCACGGCATCAGCCTGTCAGGGACGATTCCCCTCCACTCAAGTTCGCCGTAGCTTCTTTCCAGTGCGTCCCCAAGTATCTTGGCGCCTTCCGGCATCCTGCAGCGCCACTTGATGAGAATTTTGCTGATACCTTTGCCCTTTTCATCACAGGAGATAAATACTTTCGCGGTTTTTCCTTTCTCAATAATTCCAACAGAGCACGATCCTCTTCTCCATTCCGCATTTCCATCTTTCTTCAGAGGCATCCATTTTCCACAATCTTCCATCAGAATTCCACTTATATTTTCTATCATCGCTATTTCCTCCTGTGTGCTTCGGTTATCTCGAGCCCGGTCGAATAATCCAGCTGGCGCGGCTCGTATTCCTCATTCTCGCGCTGGCGTGTCATGCCGGTGTACGGCCAGGTCGCATCACGGGCGTCCTTCCTCCATGGACGGCGCTCCCAGTAATATCCCCGGAACGGATCGCGGGTCGTGTTCATCCAGTCAAGTATCCTGTCATGCAGGGAATTCCTTGTCTTTTCGTGATCCTCTGAATCAATCAGATTCTTCATTTCATACGGATCCTCCTTCAGATCATACAGTTCGTCTGTAGTCAGAAGGTTTATGACAAGCTTGTACCGGCTGTCCCGGCAGCAGCGTATCGGTTGGAACCCGCCGAACCCGTCGTGATCTATCTCATAACGTCCGAACTCAACGAAGATTTCATTATTGGCCGAAGAACCTGGATTCCTGAGAACTTCCAAATTGCTCTTCCCCTCCAGTATTTTCGGAATATCAATTCCCATATAGTCCATGATTGTCGGAACTACGTCTATATGTGACAGAAGGCTTTCAGATGCGGTTCCTGACGGGGCCAGTCCTGGACACTTCACGATGAAGGGAATATTTATTATTTCCTGGTACATGGCAGGTCCCTTGCCGCTTATAGAATGGGAATTCATCATGTCTCCATGATCGGTCGTGTATATGACAAGTGTGTCAGGTGCATTCTTTTCAATCGCCTCGACCACTCTGCCGATCTCATAATCAACATAGGAATTGCATGCCAGGAAGTATGCATATGAATCAAGCTTGACTGAGTCCTTGTCATTTTTAAAGGAATCTCCCGACCATGCCTTGTGATGGACAGGCTTATCGTCAAGCCTGTCCCAGATGCTTGGATCCTTCTTGAACTCGTATCCCTTGTACATGTCGATGAACCGTCTCGGACAGAGAAATGGGTGGTGGGGTTCGTCATATGATACGACAAGGAGGAAATCCTCGTCCCCATGCTTATCCAGGAAATCGATGGCCTTGTTCGAGACCCTGTGCCCGTATAGGAAGCTTTCATCGAGATCGTCCTCGTTCGTCCTGGCATTCCTGGAACGGACGCGATCCTTTTCGCTCAGTTCGTCGAGGTAGCATTTCATGTCGTACCAGTAGTTCTCGTCCCATCCTTCAGGACATCTTCCGAAACCGAAATAGTCGCCACCGTCAAGATGCCACTTTCCCATGTATGCACAATGGATTCCGTTGTCGGCGAGGCGCTGTCCGACAGTCTTCACATTGTCCCCGAGCGCCATGCTGTTGCCCCAGCTCCCGTTCGAGTGCGGGTATGTCCCCGTGAACAGGGCCGAACGCGCAGGGCCGCATACCGGCTGGCACGTGTAGGCGTTTTCAAATCTGACACCTTCCGCAGCAAGCTTGTCGAGGCACGGTGTCTTCATATCCTTGTTGCCGTAGCAGCCCAGCATGTCCTTGCGCTGGGTGTCGGTCATAATCAGAACCACTTTTTTCTTTTGCTTCATATTTCCTCCATGTAATCCTTCCTTGTTCACCAGCACCGCTATCACGTTAGGCGCCTGCCAGTATCGGTCCATCAAAATAAATCTCAAACAGGATATCTTCAATATGCAATCAACTCATAGTCTGAATAGAAACCAAACCATTGCATTTTGGAAATAACTGCAATAAACGCTGAATCCAATTGAAAAATCACCTGTTTGATATAAAAATAATAGGGTCTTATAAACAATGGGGAGGTTTATCATGAAATTGACGCTGCTTGTCTTTCTTGCCGTATTCTCGTTATCGTGCTATTCACAGAATGAATTCGTCGCCGCACTGGACAAAGGTGATCTCGCCAAGATCAAGTCCTTGCTGGAGGCAAAGCCTGAAATGCTGAACAAGGAACGCGAATATTCGACCTATCCTGTGTTTGAAGCTACGGAGAAATCAAAGTTGGACATTGTAAAGTTCTATATTGAAAAAGGCGCCAAGCTGGATGTCAAGACCAGCAAGTACGGGGACAATATAGTTCTCTTCATGGCAAGGACGATGAATAATCCAAACGAGTCAAAGACCAAGACCTACATAGCCATGCTTGATCTGTTTGCCGCTCAGAAGGCCAGCTTCACGGTAACTGACAAGGACGGCAATGGAGCCCTCAAGATCCTTGCCGACAAGAAGATCAGCACGGCCAATGTCAAGAACTACATGGAAATAGTCAATTACTACATAAAGAACGGATCAAAAATCACGGACAAGTCAAACTCAGGCATACTGCATGCGCTTCTGGCTACTGAAGGAATTCCCATGGCAAACAAGGAACTTGATTGCGGCAGTTTCGAAGCTGCAAAGGAATTTGTCGCCCTTGGCGTAGGCGTTTCAGAAGTCGACGACGCGAAAAACACGCCTCTACATGTCGTGCTGCTGAACAAGCGCGTAACTGATGACAAGAAGGCCGACATAGTGAAGTTCCTAATGGAAAAAGGGGCCAGGAACAACGTCAAGAACAAGGCCGGACAGACCCCGGAGGAACTCGTCAAGAAGGAAAGCCAGCTCTACGAAATAATCAAGAAGACCAAACCAAAGAAATAGATGAAGAAGATCAGGATTGGAATAGCAGGCGCCGGGAATGCCGGGATGATGCATCTCAAATCCCTTACCGGCGGAAACTTCTCCGAGGCCGAGGTCGTCGCCATCTGCGACAAGACCGGAAGGCTGGAAGCCTTGAAAAGCGAAATCCCCTCAGATGTGAAGGTCTATGCCGAATATTCAGCCATGCTTGCCGACAAGGCATGCGATGCCGTGATCATCACCACTCCCCATTTCTTCCATCCTGAAATGGCGATTGCGGCGTTCAAGGCCGGATGCCATGTCTTCTGCGAGAAACCGGCCGGAGTATTCACGGAGAATGTGAAGGAAATGAACAGGGCGGCTGTTGAGAGCGGAAAAATATTCTCGATGCATTTCAACCGCAGGCTCGAACCTGTCTTCATAAAACTTAAGGAGATGATAGCTTCCGGCGAAACTGGTGCTGTCAAAAGGATAAGCTGGACGACAACCGACTGGTTCAGGACCGACGCCTATTTCGCGTCCGGTACCTGGAGGGGCACATGGAAAGGTGAAGGCGGCGGACTCCTTCTCAACCAGTGCATCCACAACCTCGACATATGGCAGAATCTTTTCGGGATGCCTGACAAGGTGAGATCCTCATGCTCGTTCGGAAAATTCCATGACAACATGGAAGTCGAGGACGAAGTTACAGCCATATTCAACTACAAGAATGGAACCAGCGGAGTCTTCATCGCCTCCACGGGCGAATCCCCAGGAACAAACCGCCTCGAGATATTCTGCGACAACGGGAAACTAATAGTCGAGAACCGGCAGATCAAGTTTTACAAGACAGAAGGGCCAGTCGATGATTTCTGCAGGAAGACGAAGACCGGATTCGGCGAACCGAAAAGCAATCTCATCGAAATTGAAATCGATGGAAAGGCCGATCTGTCCAAGGGAATGCTGAAGAACTTCGTAGAAGCGGTGTCCGGAAAGGCCCCTCTTCTCGTCGACGGAAAGGAAGGATTGAAAAGCCTCGAACTGGCTAATGCAATCATCCTGTCGTCCTGGCTGGACAAGACCGTCTCCATACCTGTCGACGATAAACTCTACCGCAAGGAGCTTCAGAAGCGGATATCTTCAAGCACCCTAAAGAAGAATGTCGAGCATCAGGTCTTCGACCTGAAGGATTCCTTCAAATAATAAATTTTCCGCAAACGGTAAATTTATTTCCTACGGAGCGCTGACGTCCCGCCGGCAAGAATTTATGAATAAATGGTGGGCGACATGGAGCGGAATGCGCTTCAGTCTGCCCTTGGACTCAAGGAGGAGAAGAATTCCAGATACTCTATTTGCGTTCTATCCAGAAGCCGGGTCTGATTGAAATGACCATCTCCGGCAAGCCAAACATTAAAATACGGGGTCTGGCACCATAATTTTAATTATTTAGCTTCAAAATAAGTACCTAAAATACGGGGTCTGGCACCATAATTTTAATTATTTAGCTTCAAAATAAGGATACTTTACTTAAATGATTGCATTATGATTAATAAATTGAGCGGACGTTAGTTAAAACAAGCAATGACGAAGCATTTAATATGGGATCCGGCATGAATAATGAGAAGACAAACTAAAGTTTGTACTCCGTCGTATTGGTGGTCGTTGCAACTGATTGCCGGATATTAATTGAGGCTGTGAAAAATTTGAATAAGTAAGCGTTAAGCTGGTAACGTAGCCTCATAAGTAGGGCGGTTTTTAAACCGCCAACTAAGTGTCGGGTTAAAACCCGACATACTTTCTTGGAAAAACAGCCTCACTTCACCCAGCTTAACGCTTACATGGAAATCGCAAATAAGAGAATACCTGCTACAGCCAATAATGGCTTGATCGCCGTCGCTGGGAAGCTTCACACTTCGTCCGCTGTAGCGGAACTACGAGGGACAGGGTGTGGATAGGCTACGAGCGAGATCAAAAGAGAGTCTATGAAGTTGCCGGGAGGTTCCCAACCATCCGTCCACGATATCCGTCATGGCTGACGGGAGAAGTGCCGGCGGTCCATAGGAACGAGAGCCATTACTTCCATCCCTTCAGGACGTATTCTTTCTTGGGATCCGTTACCTATGGTTGAAACCATAGGCTGTATTACTCCAACGCCTTCAGCGTTGAAGATTCACAAGCGTTTCTGGATATCGTATTCAAGATAAACTGATTCGCTGTGCTTAGTAGAGGTGCTTTTCGAAATGGCGATCACCCGACTGCTCCTCAATGCACAGATTCAGACATCTTGTGTTTTAGCACATGAGTTATCGACAAGGAAGACAAGTATTCCGGTAAATATTCCCGCCAGGTGGGCCGTGACTACGGGAACGAAGCTGCCGGAGACCACGAACAAGTTTGTTCCGCTTATAATTTCGAAAACCGTCTTTGCGGCAAGAAGGAGGATCAGGGATATTCCTGCAAATGCTATTCTGTACTTCCCGTTTCGGATTGATGCGGAAATGAAATCCAGTCCGAAATATATGAACAGCGCTGAATCAATTCCTGACAGGCCACGGTAATACTGCATCGAAGGATGGATGAAATAGACTGTTGCCGAAATGGAGATGGAACTCAGGGCAAGAAGAATAAAAACCGATATCCTGTGGCGCAGCGAAATTAAGATTCCAAGGACTGCAAAAACAAGCAGATCCCAGAATATATGCTCTCCTGACCAATGTGCGAAATTGCCGGAAACCAGTCTCCAGACCTCCCATCCCTCTATCCTGGTCCGATCGTACTGGCAGAATTCAGTGAGCCCGGCTGATGAATATATTGCAACTGCTAAAATGGAAAGGAGGGCAGGAGCGGTAGCGTTCCACCACTTCTGCCCTCCAGTCATCCTTTCAAGTTCATTTCTCATTATCGTTTTTCTTTGCAACTGAACATGCAGTAGCTCCAAGTCCGACAACCATGATCATCACTATCACTGCGAAAGGATCGATGGCTCCTCCGCCTCCCAGGGACGGAGAAGGAAGATGGAACGCCGGGCTGCTCCTGTCAACCTGGTAGCTCTTCACAGCCTGCCCGGATTTCCTGGACTGCGCCTCCTTCTCTACTGCAAGACGGTCGCGGTTCTTCCTTTCAATCCCGTTCTCCTCAAAAGCCTGGTCGGAAAGCACGAGCATTGAAGTCTCGTCGGTAACAAGCTGGTATCCTACCCCGAGATCCCTTATCGCAGTCTTGGACTCGTTCTCAGGGGTGAGACCGCTGTTAGCCATGTCCTCGATCATCTCGATCCTGTGGAGCGCCCAGAGCCTCTCTATCTCAGGATTGTCCGTGTCCACTTCCGGAAATTCAAAGTCCGTGCTATAGACCTTGTCCTCGCCGGTCAATCTGGCCTGCAGCCTGACGTTCGCCATTCCTCCTTCCTTGTAGCGCCCGAAGATCACAAGCTGCTGGCCATGATAAACTTTTCCAATCAGTTCGCCGCTGGAATCCGACACCTTTACTCCGCTTATCTTGAGAGTCGCGTCATGCAGGCATTCGTACGTGACCTTGCTCTTGGCCTTCATGATCTGCCCGATAATGTCATCGCTGTTCGATACGCCCGCATAATAGCCGCCGCTGGCGTTGCAGATGGTCCTCATGAGAGGCCAGTTCGAATTGTTGCCCATGAGGAAGCCGAATATCCTCACGTCGTATTTCTTCATCAGCTTATGGAACTCCACCGGGGAAACTACTCCGGTATTGGTGACACCGTCGGTCACCAGGATCACGCTCGATGCACGGTCGTCGTCAAGATTCTCCAGGCACAGCTTCATCGCATCAAAGAGGTTCGTGGAACCGCTTGCACGGAGCCCCTGCACATTTTCAATCCACTTCTTTACATTCGCCTCATTGGCGACTATCCATCCGCCGGTCAGCTCCCTGGCCGAACTCTCGAAAGTTATTATCCTGAAACGGTCTTCCGGACGAAACTTACCAAGTGTCTTTGCAACACCCTGCGCCAATGTCTGGATCTTCGCCTCCATGCTTCCGGATACGTCCAGCACAAAGATATAATCAGCACCATTGTTCAAGGGCTTGAGATCAAGTCCCGGAGTCACTACCATCATGAAAGTTCCCATCTTGTCCTTGCCGGTCTTGTACGGAATCACTTCAATCCTGCCGGGAAGATTGTCCTGGAGACGGTAGTAGAACATAAAATCCTTGTCGAGCTTCGCCTGGGGGATTTCGTATCTGGCCTTGTAGAGGCCGTCAACAAGCTTCTCCTCTTCCTGTACTGGCGCATATCCCGGAGAGCGTACCGAGTTCAGAGGGAACGCGGATTTCAGATCCATCGCTATGCTCAGCTGCCCTTCCACCTGCGCATTGCGTGTCCAGAAATTTTCCGCCACCTCGTCCGTGCCTCCTTCCTCAAGGGGATACAGATACCGGCCCATTCCAGTGTCTATCTCCAGAGGCTGGTAGTATACGAATTTTATGGTCACCCTGTCCTGGGCCCTGACCTGTGAAACCTTGAATCTGAAGTCCTGGTATCCGTTCTTTGAAGCCAGTCCGGCATCGTTGCCCTTGTTCTTTTCATCCTCATAGACTTTTTCAGCCTTGTCCTTGGCCACAACTTCACCGTTGATCGTTTTTTCACCGATCGTGATCTGCACTTCGGACAGGCTTGCACTCTTGGGGAGGGGAAAGGAATATTCCGCTTCGAGATTCATATTGTTGGGATTGAAGAAAGTCTGGACGACTTCGGTCCTTGCAAAGCCGTTGTTTATGACAATTGAAACATCGTGGTCCTCGATTTTGATCGGTTCATGTCCAGCCCCCTGCGGAGTAAGAATTCCGGCACCATAGGTGGGCAGCATGGATCCAAGTCCCAGCAGAAATGCGAAAACCACGGCGGTGGTTCTCCCGACAGTTTTAATCTCCCTTTTCATTTCACATCCTCCTCTGTTAATTTCAACAGGGCTTAAGCCATCTGCTGATTGATGCCAGCTATTTAGCAATAGGAGTGCCATATGGAATAATGTAATTGTATAATATTGGTAATTAACATGATATAAATTATGATTAAATTTTCACTTCTAATCTATTTCGGCAATATTTATACATATTTTGCAATATTATGTACATTTAATGAACATTACGTGTATATTGAAATACTCTTTAATTGAGGAGAAAAATCATGATTCTGGCAAGCTGCGATGAACTTAAAATAGCGGAAGCAATATCCTCTCTCAACTACGCAAATCCTTTTCTCGAGGAAAGGCAAATGCTGGATAAGACAATACTGGGAGAAGATTATATCGATGCAGGCCCGGTATGGAGTCTGAGCACAACAGGGAAACAGGATCTCAATGTCGAAAGAATCAAGACAAAGACCAGTTGGATTGTTGAAAAGATGTACGGCAAAATCAGCGGGAACGGCAAAGTGCAGATTTCAAAAGAGGAGAAAGATCTTTATGCTAACCTTGTCATCTATCATCTCTTCGAACAGTTCCGCTCATCATTCATAGAATACATCGCAGGGAAGGAAAATGAGCCTGTAGGATTCTATGGGGATTTTCTAACCGAACTTGAACGCCTGACAAGGTTACCCGGATGCAATATCTCCCTTCCTTATCAACCCTCTCATCTTTTCGCAATGTATTTCCAGATACACCGGGCCTTCCGGTATATCTTCCGCTACATCGTCGGCGGATCGATGCCGACCGCCAGGCTGCGGGCTTCTGTATGGCAGTCCATATTCACACACAACATGTCCAGATACAGCCGGACTTTCTACCCAAGGATGAATGACATAACAACTCTCATAACAGGTCCCTCTGGCACAGGAAAGGAACTCGTCGCCCGCGCCATCGCCTTCTGCCGCTATATCCCTTTTGACGCAGGAAAGCTCCAGTTCGAACAGAACTATTTAGACCAGTTTTCACCCTTGCATCTTTCGGCGATGTCCCATAACCTGATAGAATCCGAACTGTTCGGTCACAGGAAGGGAGCATTTACAGGTGCCCTGGAAGACCGCGCAAGCTGGCTCGAGAATTCATCACAGTACGGCACTGTCTTCCTGGATGAGATAGGCGAGATCAACGAGGAGATACAGGTCAAGCTCCTCCGCCTTCTACAGGAACGCATCTTCCACCGGGTAGGAGAAACCAAACCAAGGGTTTTCAAGGGTAAAATAATCGCCGCCACAAACAGGAACCTTGAGTCCGCCATGAACGATGGCAGATTCCGCAAGGACCTCTACTACCGCATCTGCGCCGACATGGTGACGACTCCTTCCCTGCGCGAACAGCTGGATGATTCCCCCGGCGAAATTGAAAACCTGGTGGAATTCCTCTGCACCCGCATACTAGGAGAAGAAAATTCAGCTTCGCTCGCAAAGGAAACTTTGTCATGGATAAAAAAGGAGCTCGGCCCTTCCTACGAATGGCCCGGCAACGTCCGAGAACTTGAACAGTGCGTCTTCAACATCCTCGTGAGGGGCAGCTACAATCCGCCTGCACGGAATGACAGGAACACAAACCTCTCGGAAGCCGTTTCAACAGGAGACATGACGGCCGATGAGCTGATCAACCGATATTGCCTCTCAATATACCGCAGGACCAGAAGCTACGCCGAAACCTCAAAGATTCTGGAACTCGACAGGCGGACCGTCAAATCCAGGATCGACAAGGCTGTCCTGTCAGAAAAATCCGGATGAACATTAAATTTTCCGTACCCGGAAAAATTATAACTTAAGGAGCGCTGGCGTCCCGCCGGCAGTAAATTTATAAATTTCTATCTATAATTCCTATCATCTCGCCCGGAAGATAGGCAGGAACCGGGGAGTGTTTGAAATCCCTTATGTTCCTTGTCACCATATAATCAGCCTTACAAGAAATTGCTGCGGAAATCTGCATGGCATCTTCAAAATCACCGACATTCAGATCCAATGCATGGATCGCATCTTTAGTTGTCGTTTCAGATACCGATAAAAACAGTAAAAGCTCCTTGATATATCCTTTCAGTTTCCTGTCGTGGACGGAAGATGAGCAGATGTAATATAAATTTGATAGCGAATGCCAGGCGATAAATCCATCTGCCTGCCTCATTTCAAGCTTGTCAAGAAGCAGTGAGGCATCATTTGAAAATGGCATCCTGTCAAGGGCTACGTCAATCAGTATGTCCGTGCCTACAAGGAGTTTCATAGGTATTTTTCTGCAAGTTTCCTGAATCTGACTTCATCTTTCCGGACAAGCGTGAACTTGCCCCTCCATCTGCCGGAAAATGAAGCGCCTTTCCTTCCCGGGAGCCGCCTGAACGTCTTCTCAATTATTTCGGAAAGGGAGGTCCCATGCATCCTGGCATACGCCTTGGCCTTGGGAATCAAATCCTTGTCGATTGCAACTGTCAGCTTGTTTTTCATGTCCGCCTCCTTTATACGTACATTATTATATCATATACGTATACAATTGCAAACCATGATAAATTTTTCCGTACTCGGAAAATTTATATCAGTAAATTCCTGGTTTCCTGCTGTAGACAAGGTTGAGATACTGTTTCCGTTTCGCGGAGTACTCCTCGAGCAGCTTCTTCACAAGCTCAACGGTATTCCTGCCAAACCTGTCGGGAAGCACGCTGACCACCGGATAACCCGGCACCGTGAACATTGTTCCAAGATGCGCATTCACGTAGTCTTTTTCCGAAAGGAATCCGTTTCCTCCGATATGATCAAGGTTCGTGACGCGGTGAGGGGAGCAGAGACGGCAGATCCTGAAATGTTCAGGACCGAAAGCAAATGATTTCGCATCGTTGATCCAGATGTCGTTAGCTCGCACAGCATTGATGTATTTCGAGAGGAATATGTCCGGCAGATGCGCTTCAAGTTCAATTCCACTGTCGACCTCTGCCGCAATTTCCCTGAAGAGCTTGACAACCGGGAGCATCTTACGTTTCTCAATGTAGAAAATGTCGAGTTTGAACTTCCTGTATCCGGCATCAAAAAGATTCTGGAGAACTTTCCTGTAATGCTTCCTCGTCAATTCGCAGTCCGGCAGGATTCCATATTCCTCCTGCGTTCCAGGGACGTCTGGGCTGAGCCACTTGTAATGGTCCTTTATCCTGTCCTTGACCTTGGAATAGAGCCTGGACTTATTGCTGACAAGAGACGGTGCGAGCCAGATTCCAGGAGTATGTCCGAACGACTTTATCATGTCTGCGGTCTTCGCAAGGTCCGGGAATCTCACCTTGTCATTGACCCAGTCGCCTATCCCGCCTTCACCTGAAAGATTGAACCATCCGGCATCGATCGTGAACTTGCCCGGAGGAAGCTTCATGTCCTGTACTCTTCCAAGGTAATTCCTGATGAACTTGTCTGAAAGAATGCCCATCTCAGTTCCGGCAGTCCTGGAATATCTCTGTTCTACCCAGGTGCAGTATTCATGGCTTGAAAGCAGATCTGGATCCCCGAAGAACATGTCCTCCTTGCTGTAATAGGCGTCGAAGATTATGCTGTTGTATTCCTCCAGGGCCGAGTATGTCTCCTTGCCCTCGTAGACATACAGCTTCTGCTTCTTGCCGAATTTGAACTTGACCTGTCCCTTGCCGTCATATGAGATCTCTCCATCTTCCCATTCGACATATCCGGCGAAAAGTTTCTCAGCCATTACAAAAGGCGAACCTGAACACCAGCCGGATGGTACGTCCAATATGCTTGCACTGAACTCTTTTTCCGGCCTGTAGTTCCAGTCGAGGAATGGAGTGTAGATGGAAGATGATACCTTGAACTTTACTTCCGAAGGGCCTTCAATTATTTTCCCGAGAGCTAATTTATTTTTCATGCGCTTCCTAATTTAGTAGCGCAGACATTCCTGTCTGCGATTTATAAACAGACAAGAATGTCTGTTTTACTTAATCAATTTGACCGGACCATGGATTCCGAACGGTTTTACGTTGAAATTCCTGGATTTGCCGTGGGATTCATGCACGATGTGGACTATCGCCGTATCAAGGTTCTCCCATCTGTGCGGACCGAAGAAATTCTGGGCGGTGTTATAAAGCCTTATTTCCAGATTGGAATTCATCTTGAATTCCAGATTGCCGATATATATCCTGTAAGGCGGATGCAATTTCGACGCTATCTTTTTCCTGTCGACGAATACTTCAACGGCTCCATCCACCTTCCCAAGATCAAGCCATGTAAAACCTTTCTTACGGATGTCCTTCAATTTCATGTCATACTTTACTGATCCCCAGTAGAATGGCAGTCCCTGGGCTGCGAGATTGCCCAGGCTGAATTTTTCTGACGCTGCGAATTTCGCAGTTGTCCCGATCTTGCCGTTCTTGAAGATATCTACAGTGAAATGGCCTGTGATATAGAAGTTCTCAATTCTTTTTCCAATCTTGCGCGGTTTGATAACTATCTCATTATCGCCTTTGCAGGTGAAATTCCTTATCCTTGCCGACTGCAGGCATCTTGTTACTGGAAATTCGTAGCTCTGGTCTACCGGGACTTTCTTTCCATTCACAGTCATACGGCAGTTCTCAAGATTTTCACCAAGCAGGCGACTGACAAACGCCCCTTTCGGGACCTTGAATTTGAACTTGAACTCCCGGGGCAATGGCTTCATAAGATGTACTTCGCTGAGAGGAACAAGCTTTCCGTCTGCATAGCAGGATTCGACAAGCATGACATTGCCGTCCTCACGGGTCACGGCGAAGTCGTCCAGTCCGGCAGAATTTCTCCCGCGAATATCATGGAAAATACTTTTCTCAATTTTGATCTTGTCAGCTTTCGAACCACCGGATGGAAGGAGGAAGGCGCATCCGAACGGAGGGAGGGATATTTTCCTGTCCCATCCTCTCCCATATGCAATTACACGGCTTGATTCCGGGTCATAAACTTCATATTTGCTGTACGGCTCCGGTATTTTAAAGCTCCTGTAGTCCGGCGTGAAATTGCTGAAGAAAAACCACTTCTCGCCTTTATATATCCTTGTATGAACCGCAATTTCATCAACGTCACCGTTCAAGTCTATATCCTTCTCCATATCAGATTCTACTATGGCATTGGAATAAATGATCTTTCCGCCGGCATCTGCGAATTTCGCAAGGATCTTTTTGACTTCCGGAAGAATGAAGGTGTTCTGCGGGACAATGACAGTTCCGTAGGACATTTTACCTACATGCATCCTTCCGGATTTGACATAACCATGTTTTTCCAGGATGAGTTCGCTTCCGATATCAAAACCTACGTGGCTTTTCACAAGGCTGAAACAGATCTCGGCGATGCTTCTTTCGATTGCCGCGAGGTTTTTCATTGAAACGGATTTCTTGTTCCTGCATTTGAATGACGGATCAATGGATTCACCGTCCATCTGCGACCATGAATGCGATTCAGGATAGAACACCAGCACGTCGGCATGATGGACGCCCCTGGACAGAAGCCGTGAGATCCGTGCGAACTTGGCATGCAGTTCCCTCCAGAGCGGCCAGTACGGCTGCTGGAAGAAGAAGCTTGGAGGATGATCCCTCTTCGCCACCCCGGCGGTAGCATATGAAAAATCGTGGGGGGTGAAAAGATTTATCCCCATGTTAGCCTCAAAATTGAGCTGGGCGTTCTGTTCGGCGAGGGAGTATCCCCATCCGCACGATGCCATGACCTCGGCACCGCAGGTTCCGCTTTTCAGCTGGTTCGCCACCGATGAGGCAAACTTGTATGTTGGAATTGGATAAAGCCCCATGCTGTTCTGCATCTTATCCAGATAGCGGAAGTCATGGAGCCTGAGAAGGAAATCATCGATGCCTGGCACGTCTTCGTATTCGAAAAACGGCATCGGGGATGAGAATTGAATGATGGATCTTTCAATGGATCCTTCATCGCCTCTCAGATGCCCGGTGAACTTCACGCCGTTCCTGTGGCACCACTTGTAGACGGGATCTGCGAAATTCGCAATGAAAAGCTCGAGGAGGGTCCGGTAATAATCCTTCCTGACCTGTTCTGAATCAGGCATCGATTCGACAAGCGCAGGAAGATTTTCCAGAATACTGTAGCCATGGCTGTAACGAAACTTGAAATCAAGATTCCCTGTCCACGGAAGACCCTTGCAGCCTTCCATGTGGAAATTGACGTCGTCAGTGTAGAAATGCGTGATCGTCTTACCGAAATACTTTCCAAGTTTCTTCTTGTACTTTTCATGGGTGAGCCTGATGAAATGGCTGGTGACTTCCGGATTCATGGTATCTACATACCATTCGTAGAACTTCCTCTGGAACACCAGGAATTTCCCCTTCGATTTCTTTTTGGAAGAAATGATTTGCCGTTCATCAGCACGCGTGTATGTCTCTGAGTCGAATACGGCGACGATATCCCGGAGCCCCTTGATTTGTTCAGAGGAAAAATATCCGAACGAAAGATATTGCTGCCTGTATTCCGGACTGAGCTTCTGTATCTTGTGCCCCGCAGTACCGCTAGGATAGCCTTCCTCGTCGTAGATCCAGATCTTCAGAAAATGTTTTTTAGCTTCGTCGCAGGCGGTTTTGACAAGACTGAACCATTTGTCGGAAAGGTATTCAGTCCTGTTTCCTTCGCGTGCATGTATGGCAAGGCCTTTCAAACCGCTTTTCGCGGCGAGCCTCACCTGCCTTTTGACTTCATCAGCATCCTGATCCCCGTTCCAGAACCAGAAAGGGACGAAGCCATATCTTTTTTCATCGCTTTTCATATTTGCCTGAATTTGAAATATACAATTTAATCGTCTTTTATCCAATACACACTCCGTTGAAGAAATTTAAATGTATTAATCCAAATGCTTGCATCCGTATTAATCATCTCCTATAATATGACTCTTGCTGAAAAGGGAGATTATGTCCAAATTGAAGGCTCAGATCGAAAAAGCTATCCAGGGGCAGAGGGCTCTGATCTACGTGCTCTGTTCCGAGGAGACACGGATACTGCCCATACTGGAACAGCTTTCCAGCGGAAGATCATGCAATTTCGAGACCTGGAGCTGTTTTAACGGTCTCTCAAAGACTGGAAAACCGGATGAAACCAAGGATCCTTCGGCGGCCGTCAAGGCGATAATTGATGGTGGGAAAAAAGGTATTTACGCTTTCCAGGATCTTGCTGAATACATCGAACAATCCGAGGTTAAAAGAGCCCTGCGCGAATTCAACTACAGCAAGACCGGTGGAATCGACCAGTTCCTTTTCATCATCAGCCCCGAACTCATACTTCCCGAAAGCCTGCGCGAGGATGTCCATCTGATAACAGTCCTCCCTCCGGACGATGACGAAATCGCGGCCGAATTCAGCCGCATCAGGGCAGCCTATCCCAATTCAAAGATACCGGAGGAGTTCAATACAGAAATCATGCTCGCTTTAAAGGGACTTTCCATTTCCGGGATAGACAGTATCCTGCATAGGATTTTCAAGAATGACAGGACTGAACGGGAAGTCATCTTCAATGAAATATTCGACGAGAAGGAATCAATTGTCAAGAAGACCGGCTATCTGGAATTCATCCCCCCTCGCGAACTGCTGGGAAACGTAGGCGGACTCGGGAACCTCAAGGACTGGCTTATCAAGAGGGAAAAGGTTTTCACCAAGGAGGCTGTCGACGCAGGCATCTCCCCTCCAAAAGGACTTCTTGTAATGGGCGTGAGCGGATGCGGAAAAAGCCTGGCGGTGAAGACAGTTTCCTCTCTCTGGAAGCTTCCCCTGTTCAGGCTTGACATGAATCTGATTTTTTCCGGACTCTACGGCAACCCTGAAGCGACCTTCCACAAGGCCCTCCAGACATTGAACGCTGTCGCTCCGGTAATCCTCTGGATCGATGAGATAGAAAATGCTCTTGGACTGGAAGAGGCCGGCGGACTCAGCATAAGTTCCCACATCTTCTCCTCATTCCTCACCTGGATGCAGGAAAAGCCTCCATTGATCTTCATTGCCGCAACCGCCAACAAAATCCAGGCGCTGCCGGCTGAAATAATAAGAAAAGGCCGTTTCGACCAGGTATTTTTCGTCGATCTGCCAGACGAGCAGGAACGCAGGGAGATATTCACGATCTACCTTAAGAAATACTCGGACAACATTGCACAGTTCGATCTCAAAATGCTTTCAATCATGACCAACGGCTGGAACGGCGCCGAAATCGCCCAGATCGTCGCTGCGGCCCGTACCGACGCCCACTACGAAAAACGCCTCTTCACCCAGGGGGATATCACCGCAAACATCAATATCACAGTCCCCCTGTCCACGACGATGGAGCAGCAGATCAAGGCAATCCGCAACTGGGCCTTGTCGCGCGCCACTCCAGCATCCAGCAATGCACGCATACTGCGATTCTAAGGCGGGCTTGCCCACAAATGTCATTTTCCAAAATCCAAACTCCAAACAAATAAGACAAATAAAGCAAAAGAACAGCCCTCACGGGCTTAACTACAAACAAATGCTTTAATTCGTTGGTAGTCAATTCCGTAAGGCATGTCATTGGATTGTTTTATTCGTTTGAAAATTGGAATTTAAACTGAATAAAAACGCTAAATATTAAGGTATGGGGGAGCTATGAAGAACTTTTGTCTTGCATTCATTTTTTCTGTCGGGATGCTTTTCCTGTCCGGATGCTTTTCCTTCGACGAATCCATCTATGAATACCATCCTCAGGTATCGGCCGTTGACAAGCCTCTTGCCGACAACTGCTATGTCATGCCGATCCTCGACATAAGACCGGCCGCGCAAAGGGATCTTTCATATAATATCAGCGACGATCCCTATGTCAGCTACATACCTCTCTGGCCATATTCGAAATCCGAGATCAATCCACTGATGAAGTACGATTATTTCCGTCCCGATCTGCAGGACATGCTCCAGATCCTGATAGCCCGGGATCTGAGGTTCTCGGGAATATTCCAGAATGTGAAACCTGTGAGGTTCGATGAAAGCTCCGAAAAACCTGTCTTCGGATATGTGGTGAAGATCTGGATCAATGAAGCCGTCTGGAACAGATATCTGACCACCTACGGACTCGCCTTCCCCGGAACAATGCTCTGGAGCCTCGGGCTTCCGATGTCCTATGGCAGCGTCTCAATGGAAATAGAAGCTGATCTGATTGACGCCCAGACAAAGAACTCAATTGCAAAGGGCAAGTTCAGGGCAGAGACTTCATGCACGGAATTCTTGTTCGACCAGATGGACTACACCCCTTCAGTAGCCGAAGCCAAGCTCTGCGAAATCTTCCCAAAGATAGCATCCCAGCTCAGGGCATTCGTGCTGAAGAATATAACTGAAAAGAAATGATGCAATCCTGCGCATGATGCATATTCCTGCTTGATATAACTCATAAACACGAAATTTCTGAGTTATAAACGTTTCCGACGGGCTCAGCGCGGAAAAAATACATCAGCATTACAAAAACATCGCACGCAACTGCAACTTGACAATGACTATGATTCGGTCTTAATTATGGTCATATACAGAAGAAGCACCAAATAAATTACTTAAAGGGCATCCATGAAACTTCATAATACCGTCAAATCAATCAGTTACGTCAAATCCCATGCCTCTGAAATTCTAAACAAGATATCTGATTCGCATGCAACGTATGTGATTACTCAAAATGGAGAGGCTAAAGCAGTAATCCAGGATATCGAGGAATATGACAAGCTGCAGGAATCCCTCGCCATGCTTAAATTGATTGCCCAGGGGAGAAAAGACATTGATGCTAAACGAACAAGGCCTCTCAAGGAATCTTTTAAGCTTATCCGCGCAAAAATCGCTGGAAGATTCAATTAAATCCCTCGAAAGTTTCCCTCACAAGGGGCATATCCCTTCAGAACTGGAAAGAATCTCTGTCTTAAACTATCTTGAAGTCCATTTCAAGCCATATCGGATTATATACTCGGTTGAAGGAACGTTTGTACATGTCTTCTTTGTGATCGATGGCAGGAGAAATGTCCAATCCATTATGAACAGAAGATTCTTGCGGGTATAAGCAAAATGACAGCATAGTGCCGTTTTTACTGGAAAAAGTCGTTACAGTCTTTATAAGTAGGGCGGTTTTCAAACCGCCAACTTGTCGGATTAAAATCCGACATACTTTTAATTTCAAACTTCCGGAACGCCGACCCTGGTCGCCTATGGTGCCGCCAAAGGCGGGTAAACCTCCAAGTCGGCAAAAGCCGGTCTAGAGACCGGCTCCATCAAAACAAGAGTTTTGAAATTGTCTCATGGTAAGATTCATTCAATCAAACGATGATGAGTTCAATTTCATCTTTGCCGATACTTTCCAGATATTTCCTGGACTCTTTGCTGGAATCGGTTATAAGGGCGCCAATTTTTTCCAGGCCGCAGACCTTCACGAGGCCATGCTTGCCGATCTTGCTGTGGTCGGCCATGATGATTGTCCTGTCGGAATTGTTTATCATGACTCTTTCCATGTCTACAACCAGCTCGCTGTTGTTGTAGATGCCGTTCCCGTCAATCCCGCTTACAGAGAGGAATGCCAGGTTTGCATGGTACTGCGCAAGACTGCTCTGCGCGTTGGGTCCGAGCAGGATTCCGGATTTAGTGTAGAGGAAGCCGCCGGTAAGATAGATCTCCCAACCGGCATCTGATTTCTTCTCTTCAAGCACCGACGCAAGCCTGAGGGAGTTCGTTATTATCCTTATGTTGATATCGGGAAGATATGAAGCCATGTGGAAAGTCGTGGTTCCGCCATCAATAAAGACAACGTCCCCCGTCCTGATCATGGAAACTGCGGATTTCGCAATCGCCTCCTTCTCGGCATAATATTCCGATGCCCTGTCTGAGAACGGAAGCACGGCAGCGGCCTTCCTGGATCTTACACCTCCCCTCACCTTCAGCACCTGGTCTGATTCGGCAAGCTCCATGAAATCCCTCCGGATGGTCGCCGGACTGGACTTGAACAGCTTGACAGCCTCCTCGACGGAGAGATAGTCCCCGCCTGCAAGGCACTCCATTATCTTTTCCTGTCTCTGTTTCTGAAGCATTATAAATTTTCCTAAAAATTTATATTAATCATTTCCAATCATTTCGTTAATTGATTATTTTCTATCATAATTATAAATTTTCAAGTATGCTTGAAAATTTATTAATGATTATATTTGATTACTATTGACTGTTTATGATTTAATGATAGATTCGTCCCGAAAACAAATATATGGATTGCAGAATATTTTATGTCGATGTTCATTATGCGGTGTTTGTTCAATCAATAACATAAGCAGGTTTTCAAATGCGAATAGTAGTTCCAATAAAGCAGGTGCCGGAGACCAAGTCCGTCAAGATGGACGAGAAGACCGGCACGGTGATAAGGGAAGGTGTCGAGTCGATCATAAACCCCCTAGATCTCTACGCGATTGAAATAGCGGTGCAGCTGAAGGAGAGCAATGGAGGCGAAGTCATCGCCGTTTCCATGGGTCCTCCAAAGGCGATCGACGCACTCAAGGAGGCAATAGCAATGGGTGTTGACTCGGCGGTGCTTGTCAGCGACAGGGCCTTTGCGGGCTCCGACACCTGGGCGACTAGCTACGTTCTCGCCGAGGCAATAAGGAAGATAGGTGAATACGATCTCATCATCTGCGGCGAGCGCGCTACAGACGGCGATACCGGACAGGTCGGACCCGAAATTGCCGCTTATCTGCAACTGCCTGTCCTTTCATACGTGAACAAAGTGTGTGGAACTAAGGACGGCGACATTTCAGTACATAGGCTCGTTGAGGAAGGATCTGAAATACTCGAATCTGAAATGCCGTGCCTCCTGACGGTCGTCAAGGAGGTCAGCGACCCGCGTCTTCCAACCCTCCGTGGAAAGCAGAAGGCCAGGAAGGCCGTCATCCCGGTGTTTGGAATAAAGGAACTGGATCTTGATCCCAGGAAGGTAGGACTTGCCGGATCTCCGACAAAGGTCGTCAAGATCTTCAGGCCCAAGGTTGCAAGGGAATGCGAGAAGATCATCGCCCGCGACGAGGAGAAGATCAAGGAGGCGGCAGGCAAGCTTGAAGCATTCCTGAAAAAGAAGGAGATCCTATGAACTGTTCAGATGTATGGATATTGGCGGAGCAGGAGGATGGAAAAATCCTGCGGATCTCGCACGAATTGATAACCCGCGGCATAGCCTTGTCCCAGAAACGCGGATGCAAGCTATGTGCGATGGTCTTTGGCAACAATATAGATGAGGCGGATCTGCAGGATCTCGTCGACAGGGGAGTTGACAAGGTTGTCTCGGTAGAAGCTCCGGAACTGCAGCATTTCCTAATTGAGCCCTACTCCGCCTGCATGCACGACATACTTTCAAAATACAAGCCTGAGATCATCCTCGGCGGAGCTACTTCCACGGGAAGGACACTCCTTCCCTATGTCGCGATGACCGCATATACCGGACTCACTGCCGACTGTACCGGCCTTGATATCGAGGAAGGCACCAACAACCTCCTGCAGACCCGCCCGGCCATAGGTGGAAACATCATGGCAACGATCAAGACCCCGGATTTCCGTCCGCAGATGTCGACTGTCCGCCCGCGTTCGACCAAGCCGGCGCCAATCCTGCAGAAAGGACGTAAAGGGGAAATCATCCGCCTGAAACACAATCAAAAGCTCCTGAACAGCAGGATCCTGAAAACCGGTTTCATTCCAAACGAGGAGGAACAGTCCCTGCATGACGCAGAAATCGTCGTGGTCGCCGGACGTGGCATCAAGAAGGCGGAGAATGTCCAGCTCATCAGGGATCTCGCAAACGCGCTCGGTGGAACTCTTGCCGCGACAAGGGATGTCGTTGACAGGGGATGGCTCAGCTATTCGCACCAGGTAGGCCTGAGCGGCAAGACAATCAGCCCTAAACTCTATGTCGGTGTTGGCGTGTCAGGCGCAATACAGCACCTTGCCGGCATGCAGACTTCGGAAACCATAGTCGCCATAAACAACGATCCCGAGGCGCAGATCTTCAAAGTGGCCGACTTTGGAATCGTAGGGGATCTATTTGAAATAGTTCCGGCCCTGACAAAAATGATTAAAGAGGGGAAATTGAGTTTTGTAAAATAATGAACACAGGAACATGCCTTACGGCATTAACTACGAACAAATTCAATTCTTATTCGTTTGTAGTTAAGCTCGTAAGAGCTGTTCTTCATTCTAACAATCCAGGAGCTGATCGATGACAAAATACAATCCAGTTACAGATAAGACAGTGGACGAGCTGAAGAAGATCGTCGGGGAGAAATATGTGATCTTCAAGGATACGGAAAAGCTTGAGCCGTATTCTCATGACGAGATTCCCGGCAAGGATTACGCGCATATGCCGGAAGTCGTGGTCCGTCCGCGCACCAAGGAGGAGATCTCCTCAATAATGAAGCTTGCGAACAGGGAGATGATTCCTGTTACACCGCGCGGCGCCGGTTCAGGACTTTCAGGAGGGGCCGTACCAATAAAAGGTGGAATCGTACTGTCTGTCGACAGGATGAACAGCATTCTTGAGATTGACCGGGAAAACCTGATGATCGTCGTCGAACCAGGTGTCATAGCAAATGAAATCAATGAGAGCATCAGGGAGTTCGGTCTTTTCTACGCAGGATATCCGATGAGTCTTGAAACCTGTTTCATCGGCGGGAACGTAGCTGAGAACGCAGGCGGCGGAAAAGCTGTAAAGTACGGTGTTACTTCACGATATGTCCTTGGGCTTGAAACCGTAATGCCTACCGGTGAAATCGTTGAATTCGGAGGGAAGCTTGTCAAAGATGTGACCGGTTATAACATGGTCCAGCTGATGATAGGTTCGGAAGGTACTCTTGGTCTTTTCACTAAAATAGTATTGAAACTCGTACCTCTTCCAAAAGCGCAGGTGGATCTGCTGTGCCTGTTCAAGAGTTCAGAAGAGGCCATTGCTACTGTTCCAAAAATCATGACGACTGCTGGCATAACTCCGACATCCATCGAATACATGGACAAGGATTCCGTACAGGCGGCCTGCCAGTATCTCAATGAGAACATTCCTTACCAGAAGGCTGGAGCGATGCTTCTTATAACGGTTGACGGATCCGACAAAGAACAGGTGGAGAAGGATTACGAACTCGTCGGAGAACTGTGCATCAGGGAAGGGGCTATTGAGGTCTATGTTGCCGATAATCCTACGACTTCTGAAAGGATATGGAAAGTCAGAAGAAACATTCCCGAGGCGTTCAGTGTGTTCTCCAAGCGGCAGAGCGGTGAAGATATCGTGGTGCCTCCCGCGTCAATTCCAAAAATCGTCATCGAATTCAAAAAGCTGTCTGAAAAATTCGGAGTTGTGATTCCTTGCTACGGTCATGCCGGAGACGGCAACCTGCATTCAAGGATCTCCCCTCCTCCTGACTGGACCGATAAGAAATGGAAGGAGACCCTTCCATTGATTCTCGAGGAACTATACAAGGTCACAGCCAGCCTCGGCGGCAGAATTTCAGGCGAGCACGGCATCGGCCACAAGAGGAAGAAATATATGCGGACAGTTGTTTCCGAAGAATATATGAACGTGATCAAGACCATTAAGAAAGCCCTGGATCCGAACTACATACTGAATCCGGGAAAGATCTTCGATCTATAAATTTTTCCGGACGGAAAAATTTATTACCAAGAAAGGCATAAATACGGAGAAAACAATGAGGACAATGCAATTGACAGGAATACGTAAAATAGAAATGAGGGAGGTCCCTGTTCCCGAGATTAAGAATCCTACTGATGTTCTTATAAAGATGAAGGTCGTAGGAGTTTGCGGTTCAGATGTGCATTACTATGTAGAAGGTAAGATCGGAAGCCAGGTTGTCGAATATCCATTTACGGTCGGACATGAAGGTGCAGGCATCGTTGCAAAGATCGGACCGGCGGTGAAAAACGTAAAGCCCGGAGACAGGATTGCCGTCGAACCGGCAATGTCATGCTGGGCCTGCGACCAGTGCAAGGCCGGACGTCCGCACACATGCAGGAAGCTCCGTTTCCTCGGCTGTCCTAAACAGGCCGAAGGATGCCTTTCCGAATACATCGTCATGCCCGAGGAATGCTGTTTCAAGATAAAGGATTCGATGAGCTTCCAGGAAGCCGCAATATCCGAACCGCTGGCGATAGGCGTATACGCTGTAAAACAGTCCATTCCGATGAAAGGTGCAAAGATCGCAATTCTCGGTTCTGGCCCTATAGGGTTGAGCGTTCTCCTTCCGGCAAAGGGGCAGGGAGCAGAGAAAGTATATATGACCGACAAGATAGACGGCCGCATTCAGCTTGCCAAGAAAATGGGCGCGGACTGGACCGGCAATCCGTCCAGGGATGACATTGTGAAGACAATCATCAAGGAGGAACCTCTTCTTGTGGATGCAGTATTCGAGTGCTGCGGACAGCAGGAGGCGTTTGAACAGGCGGTTAAGATAGTTAAACCAGGCGGCAAGATCATGCTCATTGGTATTCCACCAGCCCTCGACAAATGGGCTTTCAGCGTTGACCTTGCACGGAGGAAGGAAATCTGTATCCAGAACGTAAGGAGGCAGAACCACTGCGTCCAGCCTGCCCTGGACATGATTGACAAGAAGTTGTTCGATGTCAACAAGATGGCGACACACCATTTCAAATTCAAGGATACCAAGAAGGCATTTGATCTTGTAGCCGACTACAAGGACGGCGTTGTTAAAGCCATGATCGAATTATAAATTTTCCATCGAAGCATGGAAAATTTATTTCGGGAAATTTTATTATGAAAGACATATTCACCCTCAAAGAGAAACTCAATTCCTTTGACTTGAAGGAACGTCATGAGGCACTCCGCCGGCTGATGCTGATAAGCCTGGGCCCGGAGAAGCAATCCGACAATGTAAACATGCATATCCACAGCTTCTTCTCGTTCAACGCGGAAGGCTGGTCTCCTACCCGGATTGCCTGGGAGGCCTATGAAAAAGGTCTTTATGCCGCCGCGATCATAGACTTCGATGTGCTTGACGGCATGCTGGAGTTCTATGAGGCAGGCGAGATTCTCGGCATCAGGACGAACGTAGGGATTGAAACCCGTGCATTCCTCAAGGAATATTCCGACAGGGAGATAGATTCACCCGGAGAGCCGGGTGTCAGCTATATCGGCGGATCAGGATTCACGAAGATACTTCCGAAGACCTTCCTTCAGTCTGCGAAACTCGCAGAATACAGGCAGACCGCCAGGGACAGGAACATCTCGCTGATTGCCAGGATAAATCCGCATGTCCCCGGGATTGCAATCGACTATGAAAATGACGTTCTTCCGCTGAGCCCTTCGGACTCAGCTACAGAACGTCATATTGTTTCCGCTTATCTTCGAAAAACGGAAACTGTCTTTCAGGACAGGCCGGTCTTAATAAATTTTCTGTCTCAAACCTTAGGAAAATTACAGGAAGAGACAGAAAATTTATTAAAAAGCAGGACTTCCCTAGAGGAAGTCATGCGTGCGAAATTCGCAAAACGCGGGGGATTCGGATATGTGCAGCCGACACCGGCGACCTTTCCAAAAGTTGAGGAGTTCTTTGCATGGGTCAAATCCTGCGGCGCCATTCCCATGGAATCCTGGCTTGACGGCACCAGTGCGGGCGAGTCGAACCCGAAGGAACTGCTGGAACTTTCCGTATCAAAAGGTGCTGCCGCCCTGAATCTGATTCCCGACCGCAACTGGAACATCAAGGATCCGGAAATCAGAGAGAAAAAGACTTCGAATCTCAGGGAGATCATAAAAGTCGCGGATTCAATGAACCTTCCTTTGAACATCGGAACGGAGATGAACAAGAAAGGACAGCCTTTCTGCGACGATTTGAACGGTTCAGTCCTCAAGGAATTCAAAGGAACGTTCCTCCGGGGTGCGAGGACGCTGGTCGGACATTCGATACTTGCGAGATTCGCAGATTTCGCCTATCTGGGAAGCAAGGCTGAAAATATTTTCGGAACCAGGATAGCCGATAAGAACAAGTTCTTTGAATCTGTCGGCGCCCTTCCACCGGTTACAAAATGCATTGCTGACAAGTTAAGGACCGCCGGCGAGGAAAAAGCCTATTCAATGATCTATGATTCTTTTAGAAATGAGAAATGGATGTGTTGAAGTAAGTAATTCAGCTTATAAATACCACGCTAAAGCTGTGAACTCCAACATAAAATATAATCACTTAGTGTCTTTGTGCCTTGGTGGTTAATCAAATAGGAGAAATAGATGAAAGCTGCTGTTATAAAGAAGCCGGGAGTAATTGTTGTTGAAGATGTTGCAACTCCTAAACCGGCTGACGGGGAAGTATTGCTGAAAGTTGAGGCGTGCGCACTTTGCGGCACCGACCAGAGAGTCCTGAAAGGCGAAAAACATGTTGATGTTCCTATTGTCGGACATGAGATAACCGGAACAGTTGTTGAAACTGGCAAGAGTGTAAAAGGGATAGATAAAGGCGAGCGTTATGCAGTCCAGACCGTGATCGGATGCGGGGAATGCCCTCTCTGCAAGGTTCATCAGGAGAATCTCTGCGAGAAGGGATTCAAGGCGATAGGATATCAGTGGAACGGAGGATTCGCGGAATACATGATCATGCCGAAGCTGGGAGTAGATCAGGGATGCCTCATACCCATCTCCAGGAAGATGTCCGCTGAGGCCGGAACCCTCATTGAACCGCTTAGCTGCTGTGTCAACGGAATGAGGTGCATTCCTTTTGAGAAAGGCGGACATGTAGTAGTGTTCGGCGGTGGGATAATTGGCGTCCTCAACGCGCTGGTCGCTAAGGCCCGTGGAGCAAAGGAAGTCACAATCATGGACGTCTCACAGGAGCGTCTTGACCTTCACAGGAAACTTAAGCTTCCCTTCGACAATCTTGTGAATACCGCTAAGACCAATCCGGTCGACTGGGTGAAGCAGAAGACAGGCGGACGCGGAGTAGATGCTGTAGTCGTAGCGGCATCTGTTAAATCAATAGTTCCCTTAGGATTCAAGATACTGGCACGTTCCGGTCATCTCTCGATCTTCGCTGGAATGCCGAAATCAGATCCTGTCGAACAAATCGATCTGAATCTCATCCATTATCTCGAGCTCCACGTGCATGGGGCGAACAGCTCTGTACAGAAGGACTATCTTGAAGCCAGGGATCTTATTGAATCCGGTAAAATCAACGCCGACGCTCTAGTGACGCACAAGTTCAGTCTTGATGATTTCAACAAGGCGGTGGACGTCCAAGGAAACCCGGCGTCTGGAGCAATGAAGGTTGTAATAAATTTTTCGGATAAAAATTTATAAAATGAAACTGTCAAAGAAATATTCAAACGAAGTGGCGTTGTTCGTCAAGGTCTGTGGAAGGCTTGCAAAGAACATGTACGTGACAGCGTTCGGCGGAAATCTCGCCTGGAAGCTGGAGGATGACGTAATTCTCATCACTCCCACACAGATGAACAAGGGCGATATAACTGGTGAGGACGTTGTCTTTATAAACCGTGAGGGCGACACCGTCGAAGGGAAAAGAAAACCTACAGGCGAAAAGCCGATGTACCTGAAATTCTTCGAGGAACGTCCGGACATCGTGTCCGTCCTGCACTGCCATCCGCCATGCGTCTGCGCTTTCGCGATCATGAAAGGGAAGAACTATCTGATGCGGCCGTATTATCCGGAAACCGCGACGGAAGTAGGTCCGGTACCGGTTGTCCCATACGCTGAACCCCTTACCCAGCAACTCGCCGCGAATTTCTCTCCGTTCCTGAAGCAGTACAACAGCTTTATCATGGAGAACCACGGGCTGGTGACAATGACAAGCGGCGACATCTATTGGACGCTGTTGACAGTTGAACTTCTGGAGAGCTCAGCGAATTCCATGCTGAAAGGTCTTTCCGCCGGAAGCCTTCAGGAACTCGACAAGAAGGCAGTCAAGAACCTCGGGAATGTAATGAAGACCAGGAATCTACCGCTTTTCGGCGCACCCGGTGTCAACAAGACCCTGGAAGACATGTATTTCTGAGCATTGAGCCAATTGCAAAGCTCCGGATGCGGCAAGCGCGTCCCTCCATTTTACTCCAGTTCTGGGCGTGGAGGGTCATGCTTGCCATGACCGTTTCTTGAGTTTTCAATTACTTCAGTTACCAGTAATTTGACCAAAATGGCAGGAATTATCTGGATTCATTTGCTGCCCATTGGACGATCAATCATCACTCCCTGCTTCAGCAGTTGTGCCTGAAGGTTTTGGATATTCACGTCCTTCAGATTTCCTTCCGTCTGGGAACAGGCGATTGCCGCGGCAGTCCCGGCGGCTTCGCCGGTCACAGCGCATGTCGGAATTACCCTGGTTACATCCCATGCCGCTCCGGCCGAGGAAATACAGCGGCCTGCTGTCACCAGATTTGAATTCATGACACCGGTCAGGCTCTTGTACGGTATGAAATATACCGGGCCGTTCTTTCTCCAGTTGCCGGTCATGCCCACGGCATCGTCGCAATACCTGTGGTCGTCCTTGTACTGGATCTCAACATCTCCAGCCAGCCGGCATGTCATCCGGAAGGATGGGACAAGCGGAAGAATTGCAGGATAGATCTCCGATTTGCCTTTGGTCTTAGCACGCAGGTCGCTGATCTTTTTTCTGATCATCTCGTGGGTGGCAAGGATGAATTCAGTGGTATCCCGGCCATCATCGCCGGCATAGCCCCTTATTCCGGAAGGAATTTTTCGCGGATCTTCAGGAAACGGCTTTGACATCGCATTGACGATCAAACGCATAGCCCCCTTCTTTGAAGATTTCGGGGTTTCCTCATTTCCAACATCCTCGCCCGAATCCTCGCCCTCCTTGGTTTCCACACCTGATTCGAGATGGTAGAACCAGCCGCATTCGACATTTGTGCGGAGTGATTCTGTCGGTTCGCCGGCACGCGTGCAGACATCGGCATCTCCAGACGCATCGACGACCGTGCGGCACTTCATGGCGACACGCCCGCTCTTGTTCTCAAGAAGCAGCGCAGACACCCTGCCTCCTTCGCGTACAACATCGCAGAAACGGGTGTCATACCAGATCCTCACGTTGCTCTTCAAGAGAAGCTCCTCCATGTCAAGCATGAAAGATGCGGGATTGAAATCCACACGGAAACGGGTCTTCTTGCGCTGCTCCGGATCCCCGCCCTTCTCCCAGCATGACGGGATCTTCCGGAATCCGTCGCGGACGGAAAGGCGCAGAAGCTCCTCTCCAATTCCTCCAATCACCTGCCGGCCCATGCCGTCGCAGAGGGGCAGATAAACTATCACGTTTCCAAGGGTGGCAAGCCCGCCTAGGGCTGTCTCCTTTTCAATCAGCGATGTTCGCGCACCGAGCCGTGCGGCTGCCAGAGCTGCGGCCACGCCTGCGATTCCACCACCGACAACTGCCACATCCGTATCTTCAATTACCGGGATGTTCTTCTGCATTTCCAAGAGTCTTTCACCTGAAACCCGAGGACGGGAAACCTTTGAATTTGACTCTTCTCCAGACACCGTCATAGGTGATGCAGCCGCAAGTACGGACATGCATCCAGCTGTATGTATTAAATCACGTCGATTCATTTTATAATTTCCTCCCCTATCTATGTTTACCCGGCATAAATTACTCTTCCAGCCAGAGGATGGAAGTGACGCCGCGTGGATAATATTTGCTTCCTTTTGCGATGCCGCTGATGATCTGGTCGCTCCAGGCCCAGTATCCTGATTCGCTGTTCACGAGCCATCTTATGTGGGCTGCATCGGCTTTTGCGCCTGCGCTCCCCCATTTGAATCCCAGTATTTCCCTGTATACGAACTGGCAGAGGTAGTTCTTGCTTAGCCAGGTATTGTTGCTTGTCGATGATATCTTCCATCCGCCGTCATCGCAGAGGCAGGTTCCAGGTACAAGGACGGTATGGATATGCTGCTTAAGTGCTTTAATTAGATCCGAATATTTTCCATTCTCCCTCAAAGCCTCGGGGCATCCTGTGAAAAGAGGGAACGCCAATCCTTCTATTCCGGGAATGATCTTTGAATCATTGCCCTTCTCGAATACTGCGGGAATATATCCCTTGGCTGTCTGTTTTGATGCGATTGTCCTTGCGCAGAGTCCGGCCTGGCGGGCTGCGATATTCGCAAGTTTTTTCCTGCCGGCGGAGGCGAAGATCCTTTCAAGCGCAACATACGATGCCCATGACTTCACAGCCAGATAAAGGTTGTTCCTGGACTGGCCAAGAGAGACGTCAAGGCTGTCATAGGTCGTAATTTCTGCGCCTTGCATTGTCCTGCTGCTGTCGAGGGCCATGACGCCGTCCCTCTTTTCAGGGTCAGGATTGTCGCGGTTCATGAGGCTTGCAAGGCATTTTTCAAATATTCCCATGTTCTTCTTAAGCCATTTCCCGTCCTTTGTACCGTCGTAGTAAACTGCCCCGCAGAGGATCCAGTTGACAAGCTGCTCATGGGTCATATGGGAGAAACATCCGTCCAGTCCATGCTTTTCATAGCAGGAATACTGTGGTCTGCTGAAGACGTTGTTGTTGCCCATGTCATGGGTGAAACTGATTCCGCCGGGATGGAGTTTTGCATCTCCATGATAATGCACTTTATCAAAATAGCTATATCTGGACACATAGAGGTCGAGTACGTTCTTCACGGTCCAGGGATTCATCTTCATCTCGAAGAAAACCTGGTCGACGGTGAGATCAAAGGTATTGAGCATCCTGTATTCGCCTTCGTTGACAACCCATACAGCCTTATTTCCGGACTGCAGGAGTTCGGTCGAACCATAGTAGCTCCTAACCGCGTGGGACATCATGAACTTCTGGTCGGCGGACAGACCGGATTTACCGACCACCGCATCTGCGAGATCCGCAGTTTTCCTGTATCTGGAGAAGTTTCCAAGTGCGAAATCCGCAACATCTTCTATATTCTTGAAATAGCGTGTGTATAGGTAGCTTGTCTTCATTCCGGTGGTTGCGACACCTCCCCTGTAGAAGCAGACTGCCACCTTGCAGGTTTTTTTCACACCTGCAGGAACAGTAAAGACCAATGCCCCCACCTGCCCTATGGAAAATCCGATGTTCTCCATGAAATCCGGGCTGATTACTTCCTCTATCGAGAAAGCAAGAGCTGAATAGGCATCCTTCTCGGCAGTTGCTATCGCGGTCAGAGAACCTTGTCCAACACCTTTAATCTTCCCGCCCGTGGTATCGTCGATCCTCCTCATTCCATAATAAGGATCCGTCCCCTGGTAGCCGAAATAGGCGCGGCGCGGAATTTTTCCTTTTGAATTGTCGACAGTTATTTCCACGAAAACAGCAGGTATCACGGCTTCCTTCACATCTGCGGATTTCGCGGAGTCAGGGTCGGGGATTGACTTGAACGGGGAATATATTTTGAAAGTCAGATCTCCCGCCGACCAAGTGTCGCTGGCGGCCTTGAAATCACGGCGGATCTTTTCCTGTTCAAACGGGATGACTTTGACCTTTCTTCCTCGCTCCGAGGAATTCTTTTCGACATCATATCTCGCCTTCTCATCGGCCGTTGATTCACTGAAAGGGAGGGCTTCAAAGATATTTTTCCGGTTTGATTCGAGTCCGATGAAAACGTTCTGGTCGGCTGGCCTGGTAAGTTCAAGGCCTAGTCCGCCTTTCGCACCTTTATATCCCAGCGTGAAGCTTGCAAAAGCGCCCATCGGGGAATGATGCGCGTTGAAAAAAATCTCTTTCATATAAAATTTCCTTTATAAATTTTATTATCCATATTTTCCGGCTGCTGGCATTTCACCCACGCCAAACACGGAGAAATCGACGACACCGATGCCGATGTTTTTTGGCGCCCCAAGGATGATAAGCCTCACATCCTTTGCTTTCTTCGGACTGAACGCAATGTAGTCAATATGCATGTCGATGGTATTGCGTGACTTGTCTACAAGAGTCTTCCATTTTCCGCCATCAGATTCCCTGTAATCGACTTTGAACTTGAAAGGTCCTGGAGGGGCAAGCTTATAATCGAGATTTGGTTCCGCCCAGATTATCCTCAGCGAGGAAATTGCGAAAGTCGCACCAAGTCCGATTTCGAGCCAGGGATTGGAATCCTTCTTGTCGGCCTCCCACCAGGTCCTCATCGAGTAATCGTTCGCGTAGGAACTTGGCCTTCCAGGGGCTTCGCTTGAAGCTTTTGCCGGAATGCATATGGAGACCGGCTTGAGTCCGGCATCATTTCCGTTCTGCGGATTTCGCAGGATTCCAGGAGCCAGCTGTGGGATGTCGGTCGCTGTCCGGACAAAAAGATTCCCCTCCGAATCAAATCCGGCCGGATCAAAACCTATCCTTCTTTCAAAGGCATGGTAGTAACAGCGCAGGCAGGTGTAGAAAGCCCAGATTGTCTTATTGGGTCCGCGGACAATACAGCCATGTCCGGGTCCCCTGACAAGTCCGTCGGTCCTGCTGAGGATTGGATTCAATTTCTGGTACTTGAACGGGCCGAGAGGGGATTTTGAAACGTAGCAACCCATTCCATACGTGGAGAACTGTGTGCCAGGAGCGCAGTATGTCAGATAGTAGGTGTCCTTGTTCTTGAACATCCACGCACCTTCAACCCAGCTGCGCGAGGGATCCTGATTGAATTCCCCGAACCTCTCCCATTCGTGCTCAGGGTTGTATGAGAACATTTTTTTAGGTTCGGATATGGCTAGGTTTGGCTTGTCCGGATCCATCTCAAGCCCCTTTATCGCGGGACCTCCGCAGCCGTAATAGAGATAAACTCTTCCGTCATCATCCGAAAAGAACATGGGATCCCAGTATCCTGGGGGAATTTTTCCGTCCAGTCCTGTTACAGGTCCGATTTCGCGCCATGGTCCGACTGGGCTTTTGGAGACGTACATTATGGATTTAGCTGAGTCGGAGGCGTTCAAATAGAAAAGCCCTCTGTGCTTCATAATCGTAGGCGCATAACCGATGTCATAGAGATTCATTTTCACGTGCTTCCACGTGACAAAATCTTCGCTCACCCATGCCATTCCAGCGGACGGATAGAGGAACCACTTGTTGTCATGGTAGAGGACGCTAGGATCGGCGGTCTCGCGGAAATCGTGCCAGGCTCCGTTATTCAGCCAACCGGATCCGGAATCAAGTTCAGGACGGCACAGTCTTCCCCTGGGATAATCCGGCAGGGGTATTGGATTGCAGTAAGTGAGGGAGAAATCTTTTTGTTTCATATATTATCTCTCATTAGTTTTATAATCTTTAACTCGCGGACTCGGCAAGCTCCGTCCCTCCATTCATAAAAAGGCATCATCATTTGAAGGTGCCGGACTTGAGGTTTTTCGCTTGTAGTAGCGCATGTTTGCGCGTTATTTGTCTTCTCAAGGGAGCGCCGGTATCCTCCCCCAGCTTCTTGCCGACCTGGAGGTCGGCGTTCCTTCAAGAACGCGCAAACATGCGCTACTACGAGCCAAATCCACTTATATCTTAACTCATTTCAAGTACGAAAGTCTCTTTAGGATAACTGCTACTTCAAACGATATTAGCCTATCGCCTGTTTCAGGAGCTTGTTTTTGCCGGCGACTTCCAAGTTTTTCTTTATCAGGCTGCAGCGCTGTTTGACGTTCGCCGCCGATCTGAGTCCGTCTTCCGGAGTGTTCTTCACATAGTCGAGGAGAATATCGGTATTCGTAGTAGCTACATGTATCCTCGTATCGGAAGAGGCGTAATAGATGAAAATGTCTCCATTCTTTTTCATGACTGCTCCATTGCAGAATGTGACATTTGAAACATCCCCCACCCTTTCCTTGCCCATCGGCGCGATGAAATATCCGCCTGGACGGCGGATGACTTTCTCCGGATGCTTGAGGTCGCATAGGAACGCATACAGGACATATCTGAGTCCGGCGGCAGTGTTCCTGACGCCGTGCGCGATATGCAGCCAGCCTTCCTTGGTCTTGAAAGGAACTGCGCCTGCGCCATTCTTTGATTCCTTGAGGGTATGGTAGACCTTCGGATCGACAATCTTCTCTTCTCCGACTACAGCGCCGTTGATCTTGTCTGAAAGCCCCCACCCGATTCCTCCGCCTTTTCCGGCTTCGATGAAACTGTCCTGAGGGCGTGTGTAGAAGGCGTACTTGCCGTTTACGAATTCAGGATGGAGGACGACATTCCTCTGCTGTGCGGAATTGGATTTCAGGTCGGGAAGGCGTTCCCAGTTTTTCAGATCCCTGGTCCGTACAATGCCGCTCTGGGCGACGGCGCTGGAACAGTCTCCAGGAGGGGCAGCAGGATCTTTTCTTTCAGTGCAGAAGGTACCATATACGCAGCCATCTTCATGTTTTGTCAGGCGCATGTCATAGACGTTGGTATCCGGATCATCTGTTTCCGGAATCACGCATGGGAAATCGAAGAACTTGAAGTTATCAATGCCGTTCCTGCTTTCAGCGACTGCGAAAAACGATTTCCTGTCGAATCCCTCGACGCGGCAGACGAGATATATCTTGCCATCAAGTTCAATAGCCCCTGGATTCAATACGGCGTTTATTCCAAGCCTTTCAAGGAGATAGGGATTTGTTTTGGGATCGAGGTCATAGCGCCAGTGGAGGGGTATATGCTCGCGGGTGACGACGGGGTTGACGTATCTGTTGAACCATCCGTTGTTCCAATGTTTGTTGGCACTGTTCTTCTTTGAGATGATCTTCTTATGGTTCTTTACGATTTCCGAGAGGCGTTTGTTGAAGACAGGTTGACTCATTACCGTACCCTTATGTTAATTAATAAACTTTAAAGCAAAATTTATACTTCAGAATTCGGCTGGCTTCTTCTGCTTTCCCCTTATGACTGAACTGGGATCCTCGTCGAGGTTGTTCACAAGTTCGGTGAAGGAATCGAGAGCCTCATCGAGTTTTTTCAGTGTTCCTGAAAGTTCGGAACTGACACCGTTGAAGGATTTTACGGCCTGTTTTGCATCATCCATGGTCACTCTGGCGGAAGAGGTGGTTTCCGCGATCTTCGCATCTTCGATCTGCTTCTGCAGGGTCTTTGACAGTTCGTTGATCGAAGCCAGGCTTTTTTTGACATCTTCTGAAAAATCCTTGAGCGTTGATTCCGTCATCACCTTGTTTATGTTCGTGGTGGTCGTCTCGAGCTGCGTGCTGATGCTGTCCATCTTCTGCATGACTGAATTAACCCTTGGATCGTTCAGGACGGATTTTATCGCCTTGAGGGAAGCTACAAGTTCGCTGGCTATCTCATCGAAATTGACATTTGCGATCCTCGCAAGAGCAGTCGTAATATTGGAACTCAGTCCTCTCAGGAATGATGGTGCAGAAGGAATATACCTGACACCTTTTGGCGGGATACTGTCAGAAACAGGAAATTTTACAGGGTCAAAATAGTTCATCTCCACATATTTCAATCCGGTTATGCCCATGAGATCAAGCCTGCACCGAAGTCCTTTCTCGACTTCTTTCTCCATCTTGTAGAAAAATTCCGCCTTCCTGGTGATGACGCTTATCTTCTCCTGTCCGCCGGCAGTGTCAATGGCTGAAAGTTCGGCCTCCATGTCGACACGGACAAGATTGTCGCTGGGCCTTACGGTGACGCTGGACACCTTGCCGATGGTGACTCCCCTGAACTTGACGGGGGCACCGGGTTCCAGACCCTGTACGGATTCGTCGAAAAGCGTCACGAACTGGACCTTTGGCTTGAATATGTCTGCAATTCCGAGCAGGAAAAGGACGAGGATCAGCAGGGATATTCCTGATATCACGAAAAGTCCGAGTTTATATTTATTTGCCTCAATCATCTTATTCCCTCTTAGATTATTTAATATAACGAGTTATGAGATAACGTCAACTTGCACAAAAATGCTCGAATATCCCGAAAAACAACTAATTCAATTCCTTTTTATTCCGTATATAAAAAAACAATTCCACCTGTTTTTTTATCAGTCCATTTTCCTGGAAAGCCCGGCGCGTTCCAGGAATTCCTTCACTGACGGCGGCGGATTGGATTTGCGGAGTTCGCTGGGTTTCCCCCTGGCCACGATCGTCTTTGTCGCCTTGTCGAGCATTATGACCCTGTCGGATATCGCGTAAATACTGTCAAGATCGTGCGTCACTATCACCATTGTCGTTCCAAGCCTGTCCCTGAGATCGATGATAAGCCTGTCCATCATGGCTGCAGTGACAGGATCAAGGCTTGTCGACGGTTCATCGAAGAAGAGTATCTCTGGATCCAGCGCCATGGCCCTTGCAAGAGCCGCGCGTTTTTTCATTCCTCCGCTCAGCTCGGACGGCATTTTCGGTCCCGCGCCTTCGAGTCCGACGAGTTTCAGCTTCTCGTTGACCCGCCGGAAGATCTCGTCTTCCGGATAATCCGTATATTCCTCAAGCTGCAGGGCTATGTTTTCAGTGATTGTCAGGGCGCTGAACAGGGCTCCTGACTGGTAGAGGACTCCGAACGATTTCATTATCCTCCTCTTCTCGTCCCAGTCAGCCTTGACGATGCTTTCGCCTTTTATGAGGATGTCGCCTTTAATGGGCTCATAAAGTCCGATCAGGTGCTTGAGGATGGTGCTTTTCCCGCAGCCTGATCCTCCGATTATCACAAAAATCTCACCCTTGTTGATGGTGAAATTAATATTTTCCAGTACGACAATATCCCCGTACCCGACTGTGAGGTCGATTGCCTGGATCATTGGAACTGCATTGTTTTCAGCCATTCAAAAATAAATCTTTCTGTTTGAATACTAGTTTTCAGGTGTCTGGTGTCAGTGTTCAGCGCTGGAATATGGAATTTCTAATTTGATACTGACACCTGAAACCTATGTTATCTTCAATTTTTCCCTATCAGAACCTGCTGAACAGATATGTCATCAGGGTATCTGCGATTATCACAAGGAAAATTCCGCTTACGACTGCGGAAGTTGCCGCGCTTCCGACGCCGTGGGTGTCGTTTTTCGCTTCCAATCCACGCAGGCATCCGACTGCGGCGATCAGAACTGCGAAGACCGCACTTTTTATGAGGCCTTCAGAGAATGTTCTCGGTGTGATGACTAGAACTGTCCTGTTGAAATAGGTTATAACCGGAAGTCCGAGGCTGAACACGCCGACAGTCATTCCTCCGATTATGCCGAGGACATTTCCGAAGACTGTCAGGACTGGCATGACCAGGATAAGTGCAAGGAGTTTCGGTATGATGAGGAACCGGCTTGGATTGAAGCCCATGGTGACCATCGCGTCAATTTCCTCGGAAACTTTCATCGTGCTTATTTCGGCGGCGAAAGCAGAGCCGGCCCTGCCGGTACAGATCATTGCCACCATTAGGGGACCCAGTTCCTTCACTATGGAAAGTCCGACCATGTCGGCGACATACAGGTCCGTTCCGAACTTGTGCATCTGGAGGGAGGCCTGGAATCCGAGGATGAGTCCCATGAGATAGCATATCATGCATGAGATCGGGAGGGCGTCGGCTCCGCAGATGTCCATATAGAAGAGAGTTTCCCTCCAACGGATCCTCCTGGGATTCCTTATGGCGAACCATGAGGCTTCGGCGATTTCCCCTATGATGGCGAGGATGTTTATTATGTCCTTCCAGAATTTCAACGAGGCTTCACCGGTATACTCGATGGCAGGACGTATCTGGGGCTCATGAAGCCTGAACTGCTTCTGAACTTCTGTTTCGATGATTCTGTCCTTTTCTTCAGCCATATTTCCGGGTATTTATTCCTTTTTTATATAACCTTTGAATTTATACTCATTTAACACTATTGACAAATTTTTTCAATATACCAGCATTATATGGGATAGATATGCTTTTACTGGTTTTAGACCGTTTCCCCTTTTGAAATATCCACCATGCCAGAGTATCTTCGCTAAATTATGAAAATCAAATATCCCATCAGTAGATGAAAAAACTAATTAAACTTCTCTTTTATATCATAACGATCGGCGGGTTTGTTTTATTCGTGTATTGGATTTCTGCCAAGGGTAGAATCCTTGAACCGGAAAAGCTTTCAGTTGCCGTTTCGCCGATTGGACAGTTAGCGCAGGCGGAAGAACCACATATTCTTCAAAACCTGCTGAATAACCTCAAGCATCCGCTCTCCAAACTGGTCTTACAAATAATAACCATTCTAATTGCCGCCAGGTTGTTCGGAATGTTTTTCCTGAAAATAGGACAACCTATGGTAGTTGGCGAAATTGTAGCAGGCATCGCACTTGGCCCTTCATTGCTGGGTTATTTATATCCTTCTGCTTCAATCTTCCTGTTTCCCCTGGAATCACTGCCAAGTCTTCAGCTTCTTAGCCAGATAGGCTTAATCCTCTTCATGTTTGTAATCGGAATGGACATCGATTTGTCGGCATTACGGAACAGGGCTTCCGATGCAATAATAATAAGTCATGCCAGCATAGTGATACCTTTTGCCATGGGGATGGGGCTTGCCTATTACATGTACCTTCAGTTTGCTCCCGCAAATATTCCGTTTCATTCATTTGGACTGTTTATGGGAATAGCCATGAGCATTACCGCCTTTCCGGTACTGGCACGGATAATACAGGAGAGAGGATGGACACGGACACGCATAGGAACCATGGCCATTACATGTGCTGCTGCCGACGATATAACAGCATGGTGCCTGCTGGCAGTAGTTATTGCAATAGCACAAGCCGGTTCGATTGCAGGCGCTTTAATGACAGTATGTATCGCCATATTATATGTCCTGTTCATGATACTTGTGTTAAAACCTTTTCTTCAAAGGATAGGAAATGCATATCCGACCCGCGAAACTTTAGGCAGGGGAAGCATGGCGTTTTTCTTCCTGGTCTTATTCTCCTCCGCTTATATTACAGAGCTGATAGGCATACACGCCTTGTTCGGAGCTTTCATAGCAGGTGTTTCAATGCCTTCAAATATGAATTTCAGAAAAATAATCATAGAAAAGATTGAAGATGTCAGCCTGGTACTGCTGCTTCCTTTATTTTTTGCTTATACAGGTCTTCGCACACAGGTTAACTCGCTCAACGAAGGCAACCTTTGGCTTTCATGCGGCATGGTCATATTAATTGCCGTTGCGGGTAAATTTATCGGCAGTGCGGCGGTGGCCCGGCTTGTGGGTCATAATTGGAAGGACAGCCTCTCTTTAGGCGCATTGATGAATACTCGGGGATTGATGGAACTGGTCGTACTCAACATAGGTTATGATATGGGGATTCTTACTCCTGAAGTATTTACCATGTTTGTATTGATGGCGCTGGTTACAACTTTCATGACCGGCCCCGCACTCAGCCTTATTGGCCGGATATTCCCGGAAATAACGGTAAAGCAAATTACCTCGCGTATTGTTGAAACCGGCAATAAAATATTGATTTCATTCGGACCCGCTCTGACCGGAGTCAGGTTATTACGGCTGGCCGGTGAAATTTCACCCAAGTCGGAGCACCAGGAAAACATTACTGCGCTTCATCTTACCCTTGGTACCGATATGCACCCTATTCATGCCGACAGCTATGCCCAGGAAAGTTTCCAGCCATTGCTGGATGAAGCCAAAGTCTCAGGCGTCAAAATAGAAACCTGCTACAAGGTAACTGATGACATCGAACAGGAAATATTAGAGATCGCCGATAGTCAGAATTACGATCTTATACTGATCGGGTCCGGCAAATCCATATATAAAGGGTCATTGCTGGGTTCTCTGATCGGCATGGTAAATATATTGTCGTTTAGAAACATCCTTCAGATGATTAAAGGCAGACCCCCTGTTATACAAAAAGACGATTTGATCCATGAAAAAGCAAGGCATCTTATTGAAAACGCTCCCTGCACAGTAGGTGTTTTCATCGATAAGGACTTCGAAAAGGCAGGTAGTATTTTTATACCTGTGTTAAACAAGAAAGATGCATTCATATTGACATTCATTAAGAAATTCATTAACAACAGCGACGCTGTCATAGAGATATTTGATAAAGAAGGTATCCTGGCAAATAATACGGCAGTAAATTCCGAAATTAACAGTATGAATGACCGTAAACCGAATACCATACGTTTTATCGGCAGCAGTGAAATTGAGCAAAATACATTCTTTGAAAAACACCAGCTGATTCTTGTAAGCTACGAAGGATGGGAATCTCTTGTGAAAAACCATAGGGCCTGGATCAAAAAAATACCTTCATCCCTTATCATTAAACCAGGCAAAGAGTTCATGCCGATATAGTCATAGAGAGGAGCATAAGTGGATATCTTTAAACTTCCAGTAACTGACCCGGTCGCGGTTTTCGCGCTTCTTGCCGTAATACTCCTGGTAGTTCCCCTGCTCTTCAAAAAATTCAAGATCCCGGCAATGGTCGGACTTATCCTGACAGGCGCAGTCATAGGTCCGAAAGGTTTCAATCTCCTGGGTTTTGACAGTGGAATGCAGCTGCTGTCGACCGTCGGACTCCTATATATAATGTTCATAGCCGGTCTGGAGATAGACCTTAACCAGTTCATGAACCAGCGATTGAAGGCTCTCGTGTTTGGAATCCTGATATTCGGGATCGCCATGTCCGGAGGTATTGGAATCGGCTACATGATACCTCATCCGGAAAAAGCTGATCAGTTCCTGTTCTGCATCCTCATTGGAGCCCTGATGTCCTCCCAGACACTTCTCACCTACCCTCTGGTAAGCAGGCTCGGCCTGTCAAAAAACCTGGCGGTGACCGTTTCGATCGGAGCCACTCTCCTTACCGACATCCTCGCCCTCATAGTCCTGGCCGTAGTGGCAAAAATACACAGCGGGGAAGCCCAGACCTTCTACTGGATAAGACTTGTATTGGGTTTTGCATGTCTCGCCGCAGTAAGCATTTATGTCCTTCCCAGAGCGGGCAGATGGTTCTACAGGAACCTCTCAAGCGACGACACTGCCGAATATCTCTTCCTTTTCTTCAGTCTTCTTATCGTCTCAACCATTTCAAAGCTTGCCGGGCTTGAACCCATCATCGGAGCATTCCTCGCAGGACTTTCGTTGAACTCCCTTGTCCCGGACCAGAGCCGTCTGATGAACCGCGTGCAGTTTGTCGGAAACACCCTTTTCATCCCAATATTCCTCATATCGGTGGGAATGCTTGTTGACTTCGGGATTTTCCTGACAGGAGCAAACGAATGGATTGTAATTTCACTGATGATAACGGTCGCACTGGGCACAAAGTTCATAGCCTCCCATCTCACAGGTTTCTTTTTCAAGTTCACAAGAGAACAGTCCTGGTTGATGTTTGGAATGGTCGTCAACAAGGCCGGTGTTACAATAGCCACGGCGATAGTCGGTTATAATATTGGTCTTTTCGGGCAGGACGTACTGAACGGAGCCATTGTAATAATTCTAGTGACATGCCTGATAGGTCCGTGGATCACCGAAAAGTACGGCAGGAGTTATGCTCTCACTCTTTCAACGTCTCCTGAAAACAGGACTATTTCAAATCAGAGCCAGAGGATAATGGTTCCTCTTTCAAATCCGACGACATCAAGGCTTCTCATGGATATCGCATTCATGATCAGGGACAAGAAACTGGGCCTTCCCATATATCCTGTTTCAATCGCCATCGACGGTCCGGGAGTGAAGGATGATGTGGCGCGAATCGAGAAAATGCTGAGCCAGATGATAGTGCATGCCGCCGCCGCAGACATCCCCGTACATCCTGAAACAAGGATCGACACCGACATTTCCTCCTGTGTTTCGAGGACCGCCGTTGAAATCCAGGCTTCATGCATCATCATCGGATGGAAAGGGGATGATCCGCTGCCAAAACTCATTTTCGGGCAGGTGCTGGACAGGCTTCTTGAACAGACTTCAGAGCTTGTGATGGTCTGCAAGATCGAACAGCCGGTGAATACTTTCCAGAAAATAATAATCGTAATTCCTCCAATGTCCCACAGGCAGAGCGGCTTCGAGGAGGCTATTTTCACCGCAAAAACCCTTTCTACGCAGTCCGGACTCAGGACAACTGTCTATGCATCAACGTTCGACATGGACAAGACATCCTCTCTTCTTGGATCAATGAAGACATCTTCTTCTGTGGCTTTCGTGACGGTTGAAGTATGGTCCGACATTTTTTCAATAATCGGAAAGGATGTCGGGGACAATGATCTTGTCGTGCTTCTCAGCTGCCGTCAGGGGAGCCTGGCCTGGCAGCCCGGACTTGATCAGCTTCCAAAACATTTCATCAGGCACTTCCCCAGGACAAGCCTCATTGTCGCATATCCTTCAGAATCAAGAAATATTTATGGAAGATACTCGATCAGCAATACAGATCCCATGTCTTCGACTGTCGGAAAGCTGATGAGTCCTGACAGGATGGTATTTGGGCTGGAATATGAAAACCCGGAAAAAGCTGTAAAAATAATCCTTTCGAATTTCCTGAAAGGCAGGTCAAGCGATCCTGAATCAACTGCTTCCATGCTTGCGGATGAGCTTCTTCCGACTGCACTTGAGATAATAGAGGGGACAGTGCTCCTCCATGTACACTGCGAGAACACAGATGAACCGACAGTCCTTCTCGGGACATGCAGCACCGGCATTCCTTTTTCTGGAATCGATAATCCTGCAAAATCCATATTCATACTGCTCAGTCCTGCATCAGACAATCCGGAAGAACATCTGCAGATCCTTTCCGACATTGCGAGATTCGCACTTTCCATGAAGAATTCGGATATCCTCCACAAGGCTAAAAACCTGCCTGAACTGGAAACCCTGTTAATGATACATAAGTCCATGACGTAGTAATTTCACAAATCGGCATTGGCTCCACCATGCTGGGCATCTGATTTTTTTATTCATAACTTTTACATTTATTTTTAATATTTTTCTATTTTTACTCTTGAATTTTCTATTGTATGACTTATAATTTATAGAAATTTAACTCATTTATCAATAATTATGAAATCAGAATTCATAGCAAAAGAAATAAGGCAGCAGATAGTCGAAGGGAAGTTGAAGCCCGGAGAAAGGATTCCGTGCCGCAGTGAACTTGTCTCCGGATACAGGGCGAGTCTTGGAACCATACAACGGGCAATAAACACATTGATAGACGATGGATTTCTTCTTTCGAAAGGAACGTATGGGACCCAGGTTTCAAAACTGCCTCCGCATCTTTGCACCTACGGCATAGCAATTCCCCATTCATCTTCTGATACATGGGACAGTTTCTGGCTGGCGATGGCGGAAGTCGCCGGAAAATATGACCCGGACGGAAATGTCAGATTCAACATTTACCGTGGTCTTGTGTCAGAGGGGAAGAACAGCGACTACCAGAAACTCGTATATGATATAGAATCCCACTGCATTTCCGGTCTTGTCATTCTTGGCGCCGGAAACATCAAGGACGGCAAGTTCATACAGAAGCCTGCCGTTCCGACAGTGATCTTTGAAGAGAATCTTTTTGACAAGGATCTTTCATCGGTCTGGTATGATTTTGATTCCCTTATCGACAAGGCGATTGATGAGCTTTCAGGCAAGGGAAGAAAAAATATCGCAGTTCTTGCCGATGCGCAATTCTCCGAAGCCAGGATTGAACATTTCCAGAGGCAGATCTCGAAGATGGGAATGAGTTCAAAAGCTCACTGGATCCAGGCCATGGGAACGAGCCGTCACCTCCTTCCGTGGACAAAAAACCTGCTGAATCTGATGCTCCAGAAGACTGGCGGCGAAAGGCCGGACGGATTGATAATCATGAATGAGAACCACCTCTTTCATGCTGCGGAGGGCATTGCCTGCTCCGGTCTTGCAATTGGAAAAGACATTGATGTCGTTTCACATGCCAATTTTCCATTGATACATCCCTCGCCGACGGGAGTGACAAGAATAGGATTTGACTGCAGGGCCCTCCTTTCCTCCTGCATTGAAAATATTACAGAAGTAAGAAACGGAAGGAAGACGGGGTTTGTAAGGAAAGTCCCTGCGGTATACGAAAAAGATCTTGCATCAGATATCAAATAGATGAATTTACGGAGGTTAAAATGTTCGCTTCCTCTTTCAAGATGATAACCAGAGCCGTTGCTCCGGCAATTGCCTGCTGCAGTTTTGCATGCCTGGCCCAGAATGATGCCAAGCCTGATCTGGCTGTTGAAGCAGCCTTGAAAATTGGGATTACAGTACCTGTCCAGGCACGCGAATGGCATATCTGGTGGGGCGCTCCGCTTGGCGCTGATCCTTCAATTCCGGCATGGGAACACTGGAAAGGACTTAAGAGGTTTGGCAAATTTGATCCTACTACAACCATAGAGGATACAGTTCCTGGATCGGCATGGCGCCGCTATTTGAACTGTGTCGGATATCCTTTGATCGGACCATATGATGCCGGGCAGGATGATGTGATCCGATGGCAGTTGGAGACAGCAAGGAATGCCGGACTCGACTGCCTGCACATCCATCTATGGCCTGCACTCTGGGACAATGGAACCGACATGACACCGCTTCCGATTTTCGACAAAGCTCTTTCAATCGCTGAAAAATTGAAATACCCAATCGCAGTACATGATGAGATCATGTTCCGCAAAATGTCACATACAAAGGCGCAGCAGTTGGAAAACACAATATCCAGGACTGCAACACTGGTTAAACAATATGGTTCGCACCCCGGCTGGAAAAAGATGGACGGATTGCCGGTCTATTACTTCCAGAATTCCAACAAGTGGCTCAGTGCTAAGGATATGGAGACATACATGTCCGAAGTTGAGAAAAAGGCCGGACCTGTCTATTGGATAGTTGAAATGGGGGCTTCTGATGAATATCTGCGAATTCCGCAGATCAAGATGCTCTTTGGACCTAATGTCAGCTGGTTCCTGCACACACCCCCTTTCGGGGTCGGCCCACATCCCTGGGAAGACGTACGGAAAGACCTGTTCAGAAGTAAGGAGCTTGCCAAGAAATACGGGAAAAAGTTCGGCATTCTCGTATATGCCAAGTTCAATAATAATAATGACAGGGGAGAGCCGGGTAAAGGACGGATGGATGCCGAAGACGGAAATTTCTATATAAAAAGCCTTTCCATGGCAAAGGAAGTCAATCCCGATCTTATTATCGTGACCCAGTGGAATGATTTTGAGGAAGGGGCCTTTATCGAACCTGCCTGGGATTATGACGGATTCAACGGGGATCCCTTCAGATATTGCCGGATCACTGCTTCGTCCATGGGTAAAACATTCTCTCCGGCACCTCTTCCAAAACGAGACCAGCTGGATCCGCTTATCCGTCATAAACTTTTTGGTGACACCGTGGCAGGCGATGCCGGACCAGTATTCCAGTCATCAAAGCTTGCTGACAGGAAACTTGAATGGAAGTGGTGCGAAGGATCTGGAGACCCTGTTGAAATGAGAATTATCCAATCAAATCTGCTCAGATGGACCCCCGACAGTCCGGCAATGGGTCCGATTCGTGTCAGCAATCTGTCCCAAATCGATGAAAAAGGAACTTTGAAGGACAAGATGGAGTTCAGGTTCTATGTTCCTGGCATGATCTGCGACAAGGCGGCAGACCTGTGGATAGGTGTCAGGGCGTCGTCAGCTGGATCCCTCAGGATACAGTACCGTTCTGAAATGGAGAACTACCGGGTGGATTCACGCTGGGAAAAACGCTATCTGGATACGGGAAGGAGCGCCTTCATTGAAGTCGGAGAAGCCGGAAAAGTCTATTGGATGCCGATGCGCGGAGTCAGATTTTCAGGATGGGAAGGAGACATGACTTTATCGGCGAATGGAAATCAGGCGTGCGAACTCATGGAAATATTGATATGGAATCCTTCGATGAAGGAGGTTTCGATTCCGGCATCATGGGATATTCAATCAGGAGAGCTCGCCAAGGAGATAAATCCCCTGAAACCCTTTGTTGCATGTGCGTATGACAAACTTGGGAATGCCGGGCTCCCGCGCCTTTTCCATAACGGAAAAACGACAATATCTTCTGCAAAGGATCCTATGGATCTGCTGAAAAAATAGGAGATGAATACAATGAATAAAGCGATGCTTGATACAAGATGCGTGATGCATGATTTTGGATTTAAGACATCTGACATCCGGAATCCAGCATCCAGCATCTGTTTTACATTAATCGAATTGCTGGTAGTGATCGCGATAATTGCGATACTCGCATCACTTCTCCTGCCGGCACTTGCAACAGCGAAGGAATCGGCGAGGACGGCAGTATGTTCAAACCAGCTGCGACAGAGCAACATTCTCTGCAGTTCCTATGAAGCCGACAACAACAACTGGCCCCCTTCCGCCAAGAGTGGGTATTTCTGGCCAAATCAGCTTTACCGCCAGGGATACATGTCAATGAAGCAGACAGATATTTTCATATGTCCTTCGGCAACCGACTACGCTCGTACCGGAACCTGGCAGCCTCCAACATCGCTTGACCACTGGTGGAGCATCCATTACGGAATGAATTTATTCTTTGGAGGCGACTCAGGGCTCCGTGGCAATCCAACGCCACCATATGGGATAACAAAGAGGGAACCATGCACAAATCCCGCCGCCACTGTCTTCCTGGCTGATTCTGCAAAAGCCGAATCATTATACATGAGTGATCCAGGAGTACCAGACACACCTCTGACCGGAGTCTCAACCCTTTCAAGATCAAAGAGCTCGCTTGGATTCCCCTACATCATAATGAGCCGCCATAACAGGTCTGCGAACATAATCTTCTGCGACGGCCATGTATCCCAGGAACATGATGCGTTCAATAATTTCCAGTATTTACCCAACGTGCCAGTGGCAGGAAAATATTTCGATCCGAAATACAATTACTAACATAAGGATTCAATAACATGATGTCTTTGAAAACAAAATTAGCCGTTGCAGGATTTTTCCTGGCGGCGCAGGGCCTGGATGCTGGAAGTGCGGTCATAGAATCAAATTTCGGGGATTCCGGCTCATACAAGGAAATCCCAAAGAAGGAATTTGTAAGCGGTTCACTGCCGGAAGGATGGAAGGACGAATCAGTTTTCACCAAGTCGAACTGTGTCTATTCCTATCAGACTGAGAATTCAACGGGCTTCTTCAGGATTGTATGCCCGGACAAAGGCAGGATACAGTTCTTCCATACCATGGATGAATTCGCCGCACGCAAGGCATTTAAGATATCGGTAAAGGCTAAAAGCCCTTCGAAATCGGCACTCAAATTCATGATACAGGCTATGGGGACTTCAAGATCTTTCGCTGTCGGCAACATACAGCTGTCCGAGGAATGGAAGGAATATTCGACAATCCTCGCCGGCGGGCCCACTGATGTCAAAAACGTCGGTTTTATAATCACCTCTCCCGGCCCATGCACAGTCGATATCGCAAACCTGAAATTGGAGGAAGCCCCTTTATCCGAATATGTTCCGTCGACAATGGTGCCAGTCACGCGTCCCGACAACTGGTGGATGCCGAGACATAAGAGAATGGTCGAGTCCATGGTCAAGGAAAAACCTGATTTCGTCATCATGGGCGATTCGATAACCGGCGCCTGGGAAAAGGAAGGCAAGGAGGCCTGGGACAAGAACATCGCTCCTCTCAAGGCATGTTCTTTCGGAAATGGAGGAGATGGAATTGAACACCTTCTCTGGAGGGTGAAGAATTCAGGGCTCGGCAAGGATTTCCAGCCCAGGCTCGTGACAGTCCTGGTAGGTGTCAACAACCTCTTCAACGCGGATCCTATGGATCTTGCCGCAGGAATGAAGAATCTCATAGACGAGATCCGGAAGATGTCTCCTACGACAAAGATCCTAGTCCTCGGAATTTTTCCTGTAGGGGAGAAATCTGACGACCAAAGGCGCCAGATGATCAAGAATGTAAATGCCCAGTATGAAAAGCTTGCCGACAACAAAGATATATTCTATCTCGACTTTGGCAGCTCGTTTGTTGAGTCTAATGGTTCATTGTCCAAGGATCTGATAAGGCCTGACAATGTGCACCTCACCGCCAAAGGATATGACATGTACGTGGAGAAACTCCTTCCCAAGGTGAAGGAAATTCTAGGAAAATAAAATTGGTGCCAGTCTACGTATAATATTGGATATTAGAATTTTATACATAAACTATTGCTGTTTTATGTTAGAATACCAATGGTTTAATCGTTCCTAATTTTCCATCAATTACTTCTTCAGACTGATACCGTTTTTCCTCTTCAATATCCTGCCGAACCGCCGGTGGCCGCCGGAGTTCCATCGCCTTTCAACGGAAGATGTATTGTGCCCTTGCTGTCGGCAAGCTTCTTCGCCTCCTCGAGCAGTTGCGTGGTCTGGCTTATGCCGATCCTCGTCACCCCGAGTTCCATCGCCCTGATGAAGGCCCTGACAGTCCTGATCCCACCGGCGGCCTTCACCTGCACCTTCGGCGAGCAGTGCCTGCGCATGAGCGCAAGATCGGGTTCTGTCGCGCCACGGTATGTAAAATGGCCGTCAGCGGCCTTGATGTAGTTGTAGCCTGTCGACGTCTTCGCAAAGTCGACTTCCGCCTTGTTGCAGAGATCGCAGAGCCTTAGCTTGTATTTGTCATCGGGCAGGAGATCGTTCTCGAAGATCACCTTCAGCAGCGCCTTGTTCCTCCGCGTGATCGCGACAAGCGTCTTCAGTTCGTCCAGGATGTAGTCCCAGTCCTCCTGGATCACCTTGCCGAGATTGACGACCATGTCCACTTCCACGGCTCCGTCCCTGATGACCTGCTCGGTCTCGAACGCCTTGACCTCGATCGCGCTGTTCCCGTGCGGGAATCCGATGACCGCGCAAACTCGCACGGCTGTCCCCTTGACGCATTCCGCCGCGAGTTTCGTGTGGTACGGCTTCACGCATACAGCCGCACATCCGGATTTCTTCGCGACCTCGCATCCGTCGACAAGCTGCTTGTCGGTGAGCGTCTGCGACAGGAGAGAGTGGTCGATCATCCCTGCGATTTCCGCAACTGTAACTGTGTCCTTCATGATATTCCTCCATGTTGTTGGTTCGTTCACTTCCCATATCCTAATCTAGGAGGATGCTTCATGCAAACCTGCTTTTAAGATTATACATTTGCCAAACTATTATTAATATTTGCTATAGTTTTAAATTGCATGTATAATAACTGGAATAGTATATTTGAAATAATATGGAATTAAATCAGAAAAAATGGCCCGACTATCTCCGGATCGGCAAAAACTGCATACAGCGGCGCGCCTATTCCGGGGAGCTCTCAACCCCGGTCGGCGAATATGACATGCACAAGGCCGGGTTCTCGGAACTCAGGGGTGACTACGACATAAGCAGGTCGGCTTATTTCTGCCATGTGATCTTCTTCACTGTCGGAGGCGCAGGCATCCTCGAGACCCCCTCCGGCTCCGTCCCCATGCGTGAAGGTTCCCTGATGATCGTGCCTGCCGGCTGTCCGGCACGCTATCATATCGCCGGAAAGACATGGCGGATACTCTGGTTCGACATCATGGATACGGAACGCTGGAGCTTCATCCGTACGCTGAAGCCATGCGTCAGGACCTATGGCGGGGAATTCAAATACATCGATTTCACGATGAGGTCTCTCCACAGGGAACTCCAGGGAAGGGCGCTCAGGAGCGGAGAAATGGCTGCAACCCTTGCGGAACAGCTGGTAATATATCTCGAAAGGGAGCTGAAGTTCGGAAAATCCTCGAAGGATGACGAGATGCTCGAGAAACTCAACATCCTGTTCAGGAAGGTGGAGAACAGGCTGCAGTTCGGATGGACGGTTGCGAAACTCGCAAACGAGGCCAACGTATCCTCCTCGCATTTCCACCTCCTATGCAGGAAGTATCTCAAAAGGAATCCATTGTCATACGTGACGTGGCTCAGGATGCAGAGGGCCTCCGAACTTCTCCTGCAGACCCGTGCATCAGTGTCGGACATCTCATATAGCGTAGGTTATGGGAGTCCGCTGAACTTCTCGACCGCCTTTCGAAGGAGCATGAAGATGTGCCCGCGGGAGTTCAGGGAGGTCAACAGGGGCTGAAGCAATGGCGCTGGAAACGGTTTCCCGCGCCTCAGGCTTATCGGCGACTACAGGCTTTCTGCGGAACACATAATGTAGAGGAGGCAATTTCAAAATTGCCTCATATGAGCTGATTTTTAAAGTTGGAGTTCACGGCTGTTAGCGTGCGTAACCTATTTAATACCAAGACACACTAACAGTTGTGAACTCCAACGGAGTATATTGCCGCAATAACCGTTTTCGGTAGTTTTGAAATCAGCTCAGAGCAGAAAACATATATCCGGGATGCAATACTATTTCTCATTCATTAATTCGGTTAAAGTATGTCGGGTTTTAACCCGACGTTTAATTTGCGGTTTAAAAACCGCCTTACTTTTTGAATACAACTCTATACAAGTTACTGCTTGCCCTTTTCAGACTGGTTTTCATTAGCGACCGGCAGTTCTGGACGGGCGGACCATTCTGTCCATCCCGCATCGTACCAGCGCACATTCGGATACCCAAGCAGGCGTTTCAGCACGAAAAAGGTCTGGCTGGCCTGATGTCCTGTACGGCAATGCACGATTATTTCGGTGTCCTTGGACGGGATTATCCGGCCGTATTCCGAGGCCAAGAGATCAGTCGGCTTGAATGTGGCAGTTTTGCCGGAACTTGTAATCACATCCTCGCTGAATGCTCGGTTTATTGCAGCGGGTATATGGCCGGCCCGGGCTTCATCTGATTTCTTTCCGGTGTAGAATTCTGGCGGCCTCACATCAATTATGACGCTTCCCGGCTTTCCGCTTGCGGCGAGCACATCCCTGAAATCCGCAGTAAAATCATCGTAATCTTTTTTTACCGGATATTTAGATTCAATTACGGCGGGCAATGCGGCGTCTGAGGGGCGGTTTTCCTGAATCCATTTTGCATAGCCTCCGTTCATGACGGCATAACTCATATGCCCAAGTCTCTCAAATGCCATGCCTGCCAATGTAGTGTCATATAGCTTGTCTCCGGACACGAGGACGACAGTGTCGGATGGTTGCAATCCCAAGAGTGAGAACTGGGCGGACAACATGGGTGATGGGAGGAGGATTGAAGGTACTCCTCCGATATTGCCGCGCAGACTTTCCACATTGAGGCCGAGGGCATTCGGAATGTGCGAGGCATTATATTCCGGCTGCGGCCGCAGGTCAATGACTTTTAGTCCTGGTGTGCCGAGCCGGGCCGCAAGCCAGTCGGTTTCGACGACGCGAGGAACTGATGAGGTTAACGCTGAGGCATGAACAGCAACTCCGGGCGCGATGGCTGGAACGCTGAAGAAAGCACGCCAGGCATTGACACGGGCGGTATCGGAAGCAGAAAGCGGTTCCGTCCGCAATGAGACCGGCTTTAGGCAGCGATCCCGGAAACCCTTTAGACCATCGGTCAGCATATAGACGTTGTCGAACCCCTGGCGCTGCAGCGAGTCCCGGGCTTGGGCTGGATGGGTCATGCCGTTGGAATATATGGCAATCAGGCCTTTGTTTTTATAGGGTTGAAGCGATACTGTCAACTGGGTGAGCGGTACGTTGATTGCACCGCGGATGTGGAAAGCGTTGAACTCTTCGGCCGGACGCAAGTCAACGACCACGAGATCAGGTTCACCTGACATCAGACGGTCGGCGAGTTCTTCCGGTTCGATATGGTCCAGTGCCTTCTCCACCTTTTGCATCAGGACTTTCTCTTCTGCTCCAGCTGCATCAACCCTGGCGGCGGGATTCAGCATGAATAATCCGCCTGCAAGCACCGCCAATGCCAGGCTGAAGGCTTTCAGGAACGGAGAACCCAGATACTGAGAGTGCCCGGTTCTCGCTTTTTCAGCCCACTCTGAAAACCAGAAGGCGGCCACGGCGGCCAATGTGAACGCGAAGATGAATGCGTTTCGCGGCACGCCCAGCATGTCATAGACCAGCTGCACTCCTTGGTTTCCGGCCGTGTACAGTGAACTGATTGACGGAAATACCTCATTGAACAGGATGCTTCCGCCGACGGCGCCAATCAGAAACATGAGCGCATCGATTCGTCCTGCGGCGAGCCCGGCAACTGCAGTGCCGGGACACCAGGCGCCCATGGCAAATCCGACACCGAACAGAAGTCCGCCCGCAATCTGGGCGCCGTAGATGCTGGGCATCAGGAATATCTGATCGAATTGGATCCAGCCGAACCCTATCATATAAGAAAGACCCAGGAGAGCTGTTATGAGAGCTGAGAACATTACCTTTACGACGGACATGTCGGTGAAGTAGAAGACTCCGGCCAGTCGGCGTGAACTGCTGAATCCTGCCCGTTCGAGCGCAAACCCGAAGCCGAAGCCTATCACAACGGACAGGAAACCCGCAAGAGGGGCGCCCAGCGTATCGAGACTGTAAAATGTGTTAATCATTCCATTGCCTCCTTACAAACCAGGCTGTGGCATAGCCGCTTATGAAGAGGCAGATCAGAAACACGAGACTGCCCGAGAGAAGCAGCGCGCCGCCGCTCAGGCCCTGGCCGGAAGTGCAGCCCTGGGCCAGACGGCTGGCAAATCCTACGATTACACCGCCTGCCAAGGCGTATGCAATCCTTCGTCCCATGGATGATTTGGCACCTCTTTCAACCTGGATGCGCACGCGGTTGGCGAGCAGGGCCGAGAACAGCGCGCCGACAAAGCTGCCGGCAAGCATGAACACAAGGTAATAATCCAGCGGGTTCTTTCCCCATTTGCCGAAGTATTCGCTGTTAAGAGTGTGAGGTGCCGAGACGCACATGGAAAGCGAAGCTCCTATCCGCGATATTCCACCTGATGCTCCCAGTCCGGCTCCCAGGATTACGAATGAAGAGAGGAGAACCAAACCCAGCAGGACTCCGGCAAGATATGGATTTGAATAAGGCTTAGGACCGCCATTTAGGGTGTTGTATTCATTTTTCATGATTCAGCACCCCGCGCTTTTTTTCTTGGGAGTTTCAGGAACTGATGATGGAGGCACTTTCGGTGCCGCAGGTGCCGGCACGGGAGCGGCAGGCTTAATTGCCGGAGCCGAAGACGGTGTAGACGGCACTGGAAACAGAGGAACGCCGGAATCATTCCAGTAGGCTTCAAGCCCCCCGTAAAGCACCTTTATCGGACGCTGTATCTTCTGTGACAGGATTCCTCCCACTGCCATCGCCAGCGAACCATCACGGTCTACTATTATCAAAGGAACTGTACCGTTGAGATAAGCCGGATTGTAGATCACGTCTGCGATATTCGCATTGACTGAGCCGGGAAGGCTGAAGTCCGCGTATTGCTCTGGAGGGCGAATGTCCACGAGATCGAATGTTTTGGGCAGATCCATGAGCATGCGCTTGAGTTCTGCGGCGGCCAGGCGTTCAGGGAGTTTGACAGCCCGCACGGCGGGTGCTGACGGGGTATGACCATTCCGGACAGAATTCAGGGTAGGCAGTCCGTCGGCAATCCACGCTTCGCTGCCGCCTTCCATGTTCAGGACGCTTTTGAAACCCATCTTCTGGAAAACGGACGCGCCCATGCTTGAGCGGTAGGCCGAATTGCAGACGGTGAGAACCGGCATGTCTTTTGACAGCCGTCTGCCGTCTGCGAACAGTTTGTTCAACGGAATGTTAAGAACGTTTCCGATGCGCAGTCCCATCCATTCGGACGGCAGACGCACATCTACGATGACGGGGGCCACTCCATCATGCATTTGCCTAAAGAGTTTTCGGGGTTCCTCCATTTTTATGGAAGCGACAGGCAGCTTGGCTTGTTTCCATGCTTCGAAACCGCCCTGCAGGAATCCGTCAGGAGCATCGTATCCAACCCGCTTCAGGCGGAAGCCGGCTTCCCGGACTTCATCATCTGAACCGATAAGCACGAATGGCTCACCCCACGGGATCATGCTTCCCGTCCAAATCTCGAAACGGCCTCGGATTCCGATATTGATTGCACCGGCGGGGTGGGCGGCGGCAAAAGGTTTGTTGTCGCGGACATCTACGAGCCACACCCCTTTTTCCGCTTTTGCCGCGACATCGGCGGCAGAGAGGGCAGGAGGCATGGTCTTCTCCCAGTTCACCAGGGGCGGACCGTCATGGTTCAGCTTGGCATTGTGTTTGAAGTACTGGGGTGCTTCGGGAAGCCCGTCTATCACGGCCATGACATACGATGACAGGTTCGCATGTTGCAGAAAGGGGTTCTCCTTGCGCTGTTCGCCGATCGTGGAGACAGGTTTATCGCTCAAGTTGACGCCGCAGAGGGATCCTGCTCCGTGAGCCGGAAAGAACTTTGTGTCGTCGGGCAGCTTGGACAGTTTTTCTTTCCAGGAATGATAGCCCATTTCCGCCAGTTCCGCGGCGCTCATGCCATCGCCCATCAGGTCGGGGCGTCCTACGCTGCCGATGAACAGTGTGTCTCCGGTGAGGACAAATGCCGGATTTGTCTTGGAGGTGGAATCATATACGTAGAGACAGGTGCTGTCTGGTGTGTGCCCCGGCGTAGTTGCGATGACCGCGCTCACGCTGCCGAACTTTATTTCATCCCCGTCTTTGACCGGCCTGTGCGGGAATCCCGGTTTTGTTTTCCCGTTGATAATGATTTCCGCACCAGTGGATTTTGCCAGTTCCATGTGTCCGGCTACGAAATCAGCGTGGGAATGGGTAAGGTAGACTCTGGTGATCTTCAATCCCAGTTCCTTCGTGTCATTGAGGTAACGGACTGTGTCGCGGTCCGGGTCAACGATCATGGCTTCTCCGCCGCTTCCAATCAGATAGGAATAGTGAGAAAGTACGGGCAGATTATACTGGCGGAAAAGGAAGTCGGCGGTTTTCTGTTCTGTCTCCTTGACCAGCTGCAAATCTGCCGCCGCATCGCTGTGTCCAGCTGCTTCAGCATCTCCCGGCAGCTTGGCCGCCCACGCAGAAGCTGCCATGAGCATCATCCCGGTAAAAATCCATTTTCCCAGAACATGAATTTTCATCTTTAAATTCCCCCTTCAGTTTATATGATGATCAATCTTACAATCAGTTTGATTCTTGTCTACCGGCTTTATGTTTGCATAAATATAATACATGGCCGAAATGATTGCCATGGGGTGAACCCCTACCGGAAACTGCTGGACTAATTCGGCATGTACCTGTAATTTCCTTTTGTGAATACTGCCGGAACCAGCACCAGAAGAATTAGTGCGTCAGTCTTTTTTTTAAAGGGAGGGACGCCTCTCCGAGGTGTCCGTTCTAAAGGTGGAGGTAAAATCCGTGCCATTCTACGCATAATGTTAGACATTCGAAATGATCCTGGAAATGCCACAATGTATGTGTTAACTTACGAAATATGCTCATTTCTACTTCTTTTCTCCTGGTCGCGGGAACGACTGGAGTTAAGGTAGTAGTGAGAGGCCATTTCGGCAAAGCCTCATAACTGTGACCCCGCCCAAAGAACGGGGATTTTCAGAATGCATTAAACTAGGGGAAATGATGAAAAAGAGTGTACTGTATGCCCTGTCCTCGGCCTTACTCCTTTGCTCTGCATGCTTTAACCCTGCCATGAACCGAGACAAGCCGATCGATACCCCACTTCCATGTCAGACTGCAAAGAGCTCTTCCGCACCAGTAACCGAAGGTCTCGTGGCTGAGTATCTATTTGACTCTGACGCCCGCGATTCCGGACCTTTTCAAATCAGTGGCACTGTGCACAATGCCCAATTGACCACTGACCGTTTCGGACGACAATCCCAGGCATATCAGTTTGATGGCTCAAATGCCTACATCGAAATTCCCGACAACAATGCGTTCAGCGTGTCGACCACCAGACAGCTTTCCATTTCGGTCTGGATGCGGCCTGATGCACTGGATTTCAATCTTTCCGAAAACAACTATGTTCACTGGATGGGCAAAGGCAGCGTCCGTGGTAGTCATGAGTGGACTTTCCGCATGTATAACAAAAGCGACGCCTCCCGGTCCAACCGCACCAGCTTCTACCTTTATAACCTTCCTGGCGGCCTGGGTGCCGGATCCTACGCGCAAGATCAGGTAAGCGCTGGCCAATGGATTCACTTCGTATGCGTCGCCGACCTCTCAACCGATTCCATCACCCTCTATAAAAACGGCGTCAAGCGGGACAGCGATGCAATTTACAACAGTCAATACCATATCACGCCTCAGAACGGATCATCGCCTGTGCGTATCGGCACACGTGATTTCAAGAGCTATTTCCAGGGAGCAATTGACGACATCCGAGTCTACAATCGGGCAATGAGTGCCGAAGAAGTGCTTGCGCTATACAACGAAAAGTGAATTTTATTTCATGTCTGAAGATAAATTCATCATTGCTGGAATAGGGGAGATCCTCTGGGATGTCCTGAGTCCGACCCATAAAAGACTCGGAGGGGCTCCTGCGAACTTCGCATATTATGCCGGCAAATTCGGAGCTGAAAGTTATCCTGTAAGTTCAATTAGAAACGATTCCGACGGCAATGAAATACTCTCGGAAATGAAAGGGAAAGGCATAAAGACCAATCATATTTCCAGGAATTCCTACCCAACCGGAATGGTGAATGTTGAACTTGACCCACAAGGCAAGCCATGTTATACAATCAAGGAAGATGTTGCCTGGGATCATATCAAAGCAACCCGGGAATTGATTGACCTATCAAAGGAAGTCGATGCTGTCTGTTTCGGCACTTTGGCTCAAAGATCGGTGGATTCAAGAAAAACTATACGTAAATTCATATCCGGCACAAAACCGGAATGTATCAGGATACTGGACATCAACCTACGTCAGAACTACTTCGACTTAGATATAATATTGACTTCCCTTGAAATGGCGGACATTCTTAAAATAAGTGACGAAGAACTGCCGGTTGTCGCAAAAATGATGGATTTGACAGGAAATGAGACTCAAATTATTACCGTCATTATGAAAAACTACAATCTTGACTTTCTAATTTTAACCAAAGGTTCCAAAGGAGCTAGGTTGGTCAGCAGGAACAGTGATATTTCGATGAAACCTTCAGTTTCCATCAAGATTGCCGACACAGTTGGAGCTGGAGATTCATTTACCGCAGTAGTAGCAGTCGGACTTTTAAAAAAGAAACCCCTGGAAGAAGTCCTGTGCAAGGCAAACGAAGTGGCTGGGATTGTGTGCAGCCAGTCCGGTGCCACGGTCGAACTGCCCGCCAACGTCATCTGGTAGATTTACCCTTTGAGGCAATTTCAAAATTGCCTCATTTGAGCTGATTTCAAAACTATATAAAAACGATTGTTGGAAATATGTACCCGTTGGTGTTCAAACCCTGGTCGCCTTCGGCGCCGCCAGAGGCGGGTGAACTTTAGTTTGTCTTGGTATTCAAAATGATACACACGCTAAAGTCGAAGATCCCGGCTCGACGACTTGACGATGTCGGGACTGCGCACACCAACGTGGACAATCAACTCAAAAGATGCAATTTTGAAATTGCCTCAAGTCATTTGAAGTAAAATCCCTGCCAATCACCTTTTTACCGCCCAACGTAGCCTGGCGCTCGTTGATCTTGGATTTGCGCGGCGTTCATCTGCAGATGATCGAATAGGCTCCTGGGCTATCTGTGCATAGGTGCCAGAGTCATATCCATCCAGAAAAGCCTTCCTCACACGACGATCTTCACCTGAATGAAAGGTCAGTATTGCAACGTGTCCGCCTTCTTTAAGGCATCTGGGCAGAAGATTGAGGAACTGTTCAAGCACTCCCAGCTCATCATTGACTGCAATGCGCAGCGCCTGGAACGTCCTCTGCAATGATTTTTTAGTCTGTTCGTGCCGGGTTTGTTCTGGAAGGCGCCACAAGGACTGGCTTACAAGATCTGTCAATTGACTTGTCGATTCAACCGGCCGTTTGCTTTTAAATATCTCCCTGGCAATTGCAGCAGCGTGGGGTTCGTCCGAGTTTGAGATTAGGAGCGCTGTCAATTCCTCTTCGGTAATGGATCTGAGAAGGGCCGATGCCGGCTGTCCCTTGTCAGGATTGAGACGAAGATCCAGAGGGGCGCCTCTTTTAAAGGAGAATCCCCGGGCCGGATTATCCAGCTGCATGGATGATACGCCAAGGTCGGCAAGTATAAAATCAAAGGATCCTCCCGCTTCCGGTAAAAGCTGGGGCAATCCTGCAAAGTTCATTCTTTTTATAAAGAGCACATCTTCTGAAAAGCCAAGCCCGCGCAGGCGGTTTTCGGTCCTAGGAAGTTCCAAGGGGTCCACATCTATGCCGAAGAGCCGTCCTCCGGGAAGAATCAGTTTCAAAATCTCCTGCGCATGCCCTCCAAACCCAAGAGTGGCGTCGAGACCCACCATCCCCGGCTTCAGATCAAGGACCTCCAATACTTCCTTTACAAGAATAGGACGGTGCATTCCCGCGGGAGTATGTCCGCGCTCCATGACTTTCTTCACTTCCTCGGAATAGATCTGCGGATTCAACTCCTTGTATTTCTCTTCAAAACGCCGGGGATGAGTGCCCCTGTACCTTACCCTGCGTTTTTTAACAAAGCCTTCATCGGTCATTTGAGTTCACCATCAACCATATTTTTGAATTTGGCTTAGGATATGGCGGAACCCTTTCGATGTCAAGGTGAAATCCGCCATATGAGGATCAGCGGGCAATGCGTCAAATTCTTTATTTTCTGTTTCTTGCCTTTGCATCCCAGCAAGTTATCTTATGGCAAAACTAAAATGGAGAGTATTTTTTTATGGATAAATTTCCAAGGACGAATGTAGGTGGAATATCCCTTTCAAGGATGATCATCGGAACGAACTGGTTCCTGGGCTACAGCCATACCAGCAAGGCCAAGGACGACTATATCAAGACCATCATCAAGGACAGGAAGAAGATCGCTGACATCCTCGAGGTATACTTCAACAATGGGGTTGACACCTTGATGGGGCTGCTCAACGTCGCCCCTCTTGCCGATGCAATCAAGGAGGCGGAAGACAGGACGGGAGTAAAGTGCATAGTCGTCTCAACTCCTGGCTTTCCCGTCAACGCTCAATCTCCGGTGAATGGATTTTCCGACAGGGAAAGCATAAGGATCCTGGACGACATGCAGAAACTGGGTGCCACATTCTGCCTGCCCCATCAGGGAACCACCGATACCATGGTCGACAAATGCACGCGCGAAATACGCCAGTTCCAGCCTCTCTGCAAGCTGATCCGTGAACGTGGCATGATCCCGGGCCTCAGCACCCACATGCCCGAATCGATCATCTACGCCGATGAATCCAAATTGGATGTAGAGACATACATATCCATCTATAATTCGATGGGATTCCTGATGCAGGTGGAAGTCGACTGGATCTCCAGGGTGATACAAAATGCAAAAAAACCTGTGATGACCATCAAGCCGATGGCAGCAGGGCAGATCCGCCCTTTCCAGGCCATGAACTTCGTCTGGAATACAATCAGGCCCCAGGACATGGTCACGGTCGGAACAATGACACCTGATGAAGCCAAGGAACTTATTGAGCTTTCCTTCTCAATCCTTGAACGCCGCCAGGCCAATATGGAACTCCAGGAAACCCGTTCAAAGAGTTCAATCAAGACAAAGTAGGTACGTCCTTCAGGATGTACCATGAAATAAAGAATCTCCATTGGGGTTTGAGCGGGGCCATCTTTGAGCGTCTTTGAGCGGGGTCCTTCTTTGGTCTTTGAGCGGGGTCACACCCCCGCTATTAATTTGGGTCTTTGAGCGGGGTCACACCCCCGCTATTAATTTGGGTCTTTGAGCGGGGTCACACCCCCGCTATTGACTTAAGTTTAAAGATGTGATATTTTCATTAAAGATGTTAGATTATTGATTTAGGGGGCCACATGTCGAGACCACTGAGAATAGAGTATCCTGGAGCCTGCTATCACGTTGTAAACCGTGGAAATCAGAGGAACAGAATTTTCTTTTCTCCTGACCACTACGAACTTTTCCTGGAGAAGTTGCGTTTGTTTTCAGAAGAGTTCGCCATTAGGATAAGGTGCTACTGCCTTATGCCCAATCATTTTCATATTTATCTTCAAACGCCCAACGGGAATCTCAGCAGGTTCATGCAAAGCCTCCTTACTTCATTCTGTTTCAGTTTGAACAGAATCAGGGGGAAGAGTGGACATGTATTCCAAGGAAGATTCAAATGCCACCTTGTTGAGGATGCAGCTTATTCCATGGTTGTTTCACGCTATATCCACCTCAATCCCATTAGAATTGCAGATGCAAAATCTTTTTCTCTCGATGAAAAAAGAAGGATGCTCGATTCCTTCAAATGGTCCAGCTACGCCGCCTATGTCGGAAAATCTGAACTTCCTGAATGGCTTGATACTGGGCCTGTTATGGACAAACTTGAAGGCGATGACAATGAACTGAAGCATAGAGCCTACCGCGACTATGTGGAGGAAGGACTTCTCAGGGATATGGAAAATCCTTTTGGATCTGCGGAGAGTCAGATCATCCTGGGAGGCACGGAATTCACAGAAAGGATTAAAAGAAAATATCTTCTGAATCTGAACGTGGCAGATTCAAAAGAACAGAGCGATCTTGTCAGGCTCAAGGGCAGTTTCACGTTTGAAGAGGTACTTGCGCGGACAGCCAGGTGCTTCAAGTGCCGTGAGGATGAGTTGCTGAAGAAAAGGTCTTTGCGGAAAGATGCCAGGAAAGCTCTCATGTACCTGGCATGCAAATACTGCAAAACCAATCTTTCCCTCACGGAAATTGGAAGGAGGATGTTAGTGGGCCAAAGCGGACTCGTGCGCTCAAAAAACCGTTTCGCTTCGGAGCTGGATAACAATGCAGGATTGGCTGGTAAATTACACCAAATCGAGCAGGAAATGAAGTCAATAGCGGGGGTGTGACCCCGTCTTTAGTAGCGGGGGTGTGACCCCGTCTTTAGCCCCGTCTTTAGCTCGGATATGATGAGATTGAAGTTATTCCGAATGGTTTATTCCAACACAGGATACTTTTTGCATCTGGAATTGAATTTTGTGTGGACTTTAAGAAATTAAAAATCAAATTTAAAGATTTAAAAGCCTAACTATATTCCATGCATCCAACCCCGCATCCGCGGGGTGGATGATAGAGGGGCGTTAGCTAAAATAAATAATGAACAAAAATTTAAAAGAAATATTAAAAATGATTGACTTAGGAGAATTTGCTCCAGGTTCTAGAAGTAGGCGACAAGAGCAATTCGATATATTCATTGTAGATCAACTGGGGAATACGGGGTCACGCCCCCGCTAAGGACAAAGACAACAGGAATAAGATGATGGAAAAGGAATGATATGGCCTGTTTGAATATAAGAGCTGAATCATAAAGGTGATGTTTTTATGAAATGGTTATTTATAATGGTGTTGCTGGCTGGAGGATTTCTGGCGTATCAGGCATTTCCGGATGCGCCTGCTCCTCAAGCGCAGGATGCAACAAAAAAGAAGTCTACTAGGCCCCTGCTTGAACCCAAGGGGGTTCCTCCTTCAAACCCGCAGGCAGCGGCAGATACTCAACCAAAGACACTGATTGAGACGCCTTATCTTTTAAAAGAAATTGACAGCACCACGCTCCTCTATAAATACGGTCCTGTCGAAGCCACGCTTAAAAAGGGCAGGGAATGCAGTGGACGCTTCGTCTTCGTATCTGTATGCCCGCACAAGCTTGATTCGATTGAAGAACTGAACAGAGTTGACATCATGCAGGGCTACAGTCCTGCCGAAACCCACTTTCTTCAATTCATAGACCTTGACACTTATAACAGGCTTACTAACAACGGCAAAGCCAGTTGCCATAAGGAAGCGAATGAGAAAGCGATGTTGATAGAGGCGCTTGCCGGAACCCCCCAGGTACTTGAGACCCTCAACCTCAAACCTGAGGAGGTGGGAGTGACGCTCAAGGGATTTTACGCCACAGTCACCAGTTCAACGTTCAAGGGCAAGCCCTTGCTCATGGGCAATGCGGCGGATGCGCAGGCGAAAAAGGATTCCAAGCCGGAGATCCATCTTATAATTACTGAATTGAAATTGATTCCGGCCAAGAAGTAAAAATGGAGGATCAAAGAACATCACCTATATAGAAGTTGCGATAATCGGGCTAAAAGGTAACGCGTCAGTTTCTATTGCATGCGATGAATTCAGGTAGGGCGCGTTCTCCGTAACGCGCCGTCCCAAGAGCGGACACCTCGGAGAGGCGTCCCTACCTTTAGAAATAAAGACTGACGCACTACGCTAAAAGTCGATGTCTTAAAAAAACCTTCTTTTTTTCTGTTGAATAAAGTTCCAATACCTGTATAGTATGACCCTTTTTGAAAATTTGAGTCAATATTTTTTTTAATATAAACACGTAAGGAATAGGCAGAAATGCTAGCCTGGGGCAACAGTATTGGCGTCTTTTCGGGAACTGCAAATCCCGGACTGGCAGTTGACATAGCAAAGGAACTGGGAAAACCTCTCGGCGATCTTGAAGTCACGCGTTTTCCTGACAATGAGATCTTTGTCAAATACAAGGAAAACATACGGGGCGCGGACGTCTTCATCATACAGCCCACCTGTTCACCGCCGAACGAGACACTCATGGAACTCCTCATTCTCATAGACGCAGCCAGGAGGGCTTCCGCAGCCAGGATCACCGCTGTAATACCTTTCTATGGATATGCGCGGCAGGACAGGAAGGATCAGCCACGCGTCCCGATCACAGCCAAGCTTGTAGCAAATCTCATAACCACTTCCGGCGCTTCAAGAATACTCGCAGTAGATCTCCACTCACAGCAGATACAGGGATTCTTCGACATCCCCGTCGATCATCTCAATGTCGCCCCGGTACTCATACCTTATCTCAGGGACAAGCTTGGAAAGGAAGGTGTCGTCGTGGCCCCGGATTCAGGAAGCGTAAAGCTTGCCCAGTCATATTCAGACATGCTTAATGCAGGACTTGCAGTTGTCGCAAAGAGGCGCATAAACGCCCTTTCAGTCGCATCCTCGCACCTTGTCGGCGAAGTTGAAGGAAGGATATGCCTTCTGACAGACGATCTCGCCACCACTGCGGGTACGATTACGGCCGCCGCCACTCTCCTCAAGAAGGAAGGGGCGAAGAAAGTCTATGCCGCTGTCACCCACTGTCTTCTCGGAGACATTGGAAGAGAGAGGCTCATGAGCAGCGCTATTGACGAACTCATAGTCACGAACACGGTCCCGGTAGGAAACGACTGTGGCGGCAGGATCAAGATTTTCAACATAGCGGGACTTCTCGCTGAAGCCATTAAAAGAATACATGAGGGTTCTTCGGTATCCTCCCTTTTCAAAATTGAAAAATAATATAAGGATTTATCTAACATGAGCAAAAAGAACAATGTACTGAGCGTAGTGGAAAGAACCGATTTCGGTTCCGGTTCCTCGAGAAAATCCCGCAAGGAAGGTAAAATCCCGGGAATACTCTATGGACACGGAAAAAAAGCGACTCCGTACCTTCTCGTGGAAAACGAATGGAAGAAGATCATCCAGCACGGAAACGTACACCTCGTGGAACTTAAATCTGAAAAGGGTGATGCCGTCAACGCGCTCGTCAAGGACATCCAGTTCGACTACCTGAACGGAAAGACCCTCCATATAGACTTCCTGGAAGTGAAGATGGACGAACTCATCACGACATCCGTCGACGTCATCGGACATGGAACTCCGGTTGGAATTGTACAGGGCGGTGTGCTTGAACAGCTCATACACAAGCTCGAAATCAGATGTCTTCCCAAGGACATTCCTGAAAGCATCGATGTTGAGATCACCGGCATTGAACTCGACAAGGGCATTGCCATCAAGGAACTCACTCTTCCTCAAGGAGTTACCGCAGTTCCTGCTCCGGACAGCATAGTGTTCCATGTCATCAGGCTCCGTATCGAGGAAGAAGCCGCCACCACCGCTGAAGGCGCAGTTGCCGAAGGTGCCGAGGGTGCTGCTGAACCTGAAGTCGTCGGGGCAAAAGGCAAGAAGCTTGAAGAAGGCGAAGAAGCTGAAGGCGCAGCAGGCAAGGACAAGGCTCCTGCCAAGGATGCCGCAGGCAAAGAGAAAGAGAAGAAGAAATAAAATTTCTCCTTTTATAATAAGTTTTTATGTTTTCCGGAGAAGAACAGAGGTTCCGCATAATTGCAGGGCTGGGAAATCCTGGCAGTGAGTACAGCCGGACGCGCCACAATGCGGGATTCATGGCGGCGGATGCGATTGAAAAAGGGTTGTCCGGGAAGTTCGTTGAAAAGAAGATTGACGGGGGGATGCTCAAGGAAGGGAAATGCAGGGGTGAACGTCTTTGGATAATAAAGCCACTGACATACATGAACCTGAGCGGACAGTGCATTTCTTCCTTCATGAAGAAGAACGGACTTGAAGCCGGAGACCTGCTCCTCATCTATGACGACATGGATCTTCCCATGGGAAGGATCAGGTTCTGCATGGGGGGCGGAAGCGCAGGGCACAAGGGGGTTGAATCTGTCATAGCCATACTTGGCACTGCGGAGTTCGCAAGACTGAGGATAGGGATAGGCAGGAGGGCCGGCAGTCCGGACAAGGCTGATTATGTCCTTTCCGAATTCGATGAAAGAGAGTCTGATTTATTCTCAAAAGTGATTGATATGGGCGCGGAAGCAGTTAAATTGTTGCTCTACCGTGGTCTGGACAAGGCGATGAACGAGTATAACGGCCGCCTTCTTGGTGACGGCGCCGATGATGTAAAAAATGAAAAATAGGAATTTTAACGGAGGTTCTCAATTTGAAAAAGTACGAATCAATTTTTATTCTTGATGAACGCCAGGTCGACGACCAGGGCAAGGCATTTGCTGAAGAGATCACCGGACTCATCAAGAGCCTCGGCGGAACAGTTGACGAAGTGGTTCCGATGGGAAGAAGGCAGTTCGCCAGGAAGATCGAGAAGAAGAAGAGCGGAATATACTACGATTTCGTTTTTACGGCCGAAGAAGCCAAGGTCAAGGAAGTCAAGGACAAATACCGCCTTGACAAGAGAATCGTCAGGATGCAGACCTTCATGTTCGACCCGAGATCAAAGATCGTGTCAGCGGATACGAAGAAGAAGCTCGTCTCCGACGACGACCAGATGTAATTCTTACAAACAGGAACCGGATCTGAAGCATGGCTAATTTAAACAAAGTCCTCCTCATAGGGAACCTTACAAAGGATCCTGAGCTCAGGTATACTCCCCAGGGATCGGCCATCTGCGACTTCAGGATTGCAATAAACAGGCAGTACATGACTTCAGACGGGCAGAAGAAGGAGGAGGTCTCCTTCATTGACATAAACGTGTGGGGACGCCAGGCGGAGACATGCAACCGCTTCATCAAAAAGGGATCCCAGGTTTTCGTGGAGGGAAGGCTGAAGCTGGATTCATGGCAGGACAAGGAGACTGGAAAAAACAGATCACGGCTTTTTGTCGTCGCCGAAAGAATACAGTTCCTCAATACACCCGGAGCGCGTCCGGCCGGTGACCAGAATGATGCCCAGGAGCAGGAGCCATACCAGCAGAATCAGCAGAGGCAGAGCAGCCCTGCCAGGCCTCCCCAGTCATCATCCCCTCAGCAGGCTCAACAGTCAAAGCAGCAGCAGAATCCTCCCCCGGCGCCAGAGGATATTTTTGAAGTAGATTCAGAACCGGCCGATGATATTCCATTTTAATAATAAACAATTAGGAGAAATATAAAATGCCACCGAGAACGACCAATACAACGTCAAGACCAAGGATGAAAAGAAAGCCCAGGATCAACATCAGGAAGACTTGCCGTCTTTGTGAGAACAACATTCCTTATGTGGATTTCAAGGATGTGGAACTGCTTCGCAAATACCAGACTGAAAAGGGGAAGGTTCTTTCCAGAAGGGTCACTGGCAACTGTTCAAAACACCAGAAGATGTTCGCCTCCGCAATAAAAAAAGCCAGGAACATGGCTCTTGTCATGTAATAACTGATACGGATTACGCCGTACAAAATTTTGGAGATTTATAATGAACGTAAAACTTATTTTGCTTGAAGATGTTGAAGACCTTGGCAATGCCGGGGAGACGGTGAACGTAGCCTCGGGATATGCCAGGAACTATCTAATACCCAGGGGGTTTGGAGTAAAGGTTTCACCCGCCGCAATGCGCCAGCTTGAATCCAGGAAGGGAAAGATCGAGGAGAAACGCAAGAATGAGCTTGAGAAGTCCAAGGCTCTTGCCGATAAGATTGCAAAACTCGAGATTACCATTCCTATGCAGGCAGGCGAGGACAACCAGCTTTTCGGTTCAGTCACTACTCATCTCATTGCTGAAGAGGCCGCAAAACAGGGCATTGAAATTGAAGCCAGAAGAATCAAGCTTGACAAGCCCATCAAGGAGATTGGTAATTTCAGCTTGGAGATAAAACTCCATAATGAAATAAATGCCACTCTCAAAATCTGGGTTGTAAAAGCCTGAAAAAATGGCACTTAACGGAAAAGATCCGAAGGGGGCGGAGAGAAAAAGGCCGAATCTTATCCGGGAAGACAGGCCTAAGCCCCATGATCTGAATGCTGAGAAAGCCGTTCTGGGAGCGATGCTCATTGACTCCCCGGCGGCAACCGATACAGCAATAGAGAAGCTCGGAACTGCCAGGGCCTTCTACTCGGATTCACACCAAAAGATCTATGATACCATCATAGATCTCCATACCAGGGAAGCTGGAATCGATCATATCTCCGTTGCAAAATCCCTTTCTGACAAGGGGATACTCGATCAGGTTGGAGGAGACTCCTATCTGATGGAAATGCAGAACATGATCGCCACTACGGCGAACTTGGAAACCTGGTGCCAGATGGTCCATGACAGGGCGGTACTCAGACGGATAATTGACGCCTGCGCGATAGCCTCGGAAAAATGCTTTGCCTCTGAAAAGGAAGCCACCGAAATTCTTGACGAAGTGGAGAAATCCATCCTCGAAGCAAGTGAACTTGGCAAAAAGCTGACTATCTTTGAAATGAAGGATATGCTCAAGCCGACTGTCGATTATCTCCAGAAGCTTTCAAGGAAAGACGAAGATGTTGTCGGCATTTCGACGGGTTATGCCGATATTGACGATAAAATTACGGGAATGAAGCCAGGTGAAATGTTTGTAATTGCCGCTCGACCAGCGGTAGGAAAGACATCTCTTGCATTAAGCATCCTGAGGAATGTCGCACTTCGCGCCCAGCATCCCAAATCCGTTCTCATGTTCACAATGGAAATGACAGCCGAGCAGATTGCCAGAAGAATACTCTGCGCCGAAGCCGGAGTATCTGAAAGAAATTTCCGCGACAAGACACAAAGCAAAGGTGAATGGCAGAGAATTACCGGAGCCGCGACACTTCTGAGCAACTCGAGGATACTTATCGATCCCACCCCTGCTCTCAGGGTCATGGAAATGAGGGCCAGGGCCAGAAGATTGAAGTCACAGAACAAAATCGACCTGATTGTAATAGACTACCTGCAGCTGATGAAAGCCGATGTTGACAGGAAGAATGACAACCGCCAGCAGGAAGTCTCCCTCATTTCAGCAGGTATAAAATCATTGGCAAAAGAACTCAGTCTTCCGATACTTGTACTTGCCCAGTTGAACCGTGCAACTGAAATGCAAAAAGGTGGAACACCCAAGTTGAGCAATCTCAGGGAGTCGGGATCCATCGAACAGGATGCCGACATCGTAGGATTCATACACAGGGATACTGAAAAACAGAAGGACGCTTCCGAAGAAGAAAAGATAAAGGGGCTTGAAGCTGAATTCATAATTGAGAAAAATAGAAACGGCGAACCTGGAAGAATTCCTCTCTCCTTCTTTCCTCTTACCGCCTCATTCGGATCAAGATCACGATATGGCGATGATGACGTTCCTGAAAAATGATATCCATTCCCTAAAGGGAACCTCTAAATTCATAATCTGCCTTTTTTGCACAACTTTTTTGAAATTAGCAGGATATAGAATATCTTAATGCTTTTCGGCTTTATTAAATTTTCAGGGGTTTTCAATAACATGTCGTTTGCTGTCAAAGCTTTATACACAATAATTGTATTCCTTGTTTTCTCTTTCAGTCTGATATCCGCTGAAATCAACGATGTCAAATTTGAGCAGAAGGGGTACGCTTTCCCTGAAGAAATGCTCAAGTACAACATGCAGTGCAAGAAAGGGGAGGCGTTCGACCAGAAAATCCTTGACGAGGACATCAAAAGGCTTTATTCGACCGGAAACTTCCTTGACGTCCTGGCGGAGACTTCCGAATCCGCCGATGGGAAAGTCAACATCAAGATGAGGCTTGTTTCAAAGCCTAAGGTAAAGGCCATCATTTTCAAGGGCAACAAGATAGTCACAGAGGAGGAATTCAAGGACAAGGTCACTGTAAAACTCAATGAGGCCCTGAACGACCAGGAACTCCAGAAATCTCTTTCCAACATCAGGAAATTCTACATAGACAAGGGATATAACTCCGCGATAATAAGCCATAGCACCGAAGATGCAGGAGACGGCTTTGTCAACCTTACGATAAGCATAACTGAAAACCTCAGGCTAAAAGTGAATTCCGTCGGATTCACCGGCAACACAGCTTATTCATCATGGAAGCTTAAAAACAGCATAGCGACTCAGCATTCCTATCTCAGCTGGCTCCTCAACATGGGACTATATGAGAAAAACGAGATAGAGATAGACAAGGAGAGGCTCAAGGAGCTGTACTGGGAACTCGGCTATCTTGATTTCAAAGTCACCAGCGTTGACGTCAAGGAGGACGAGAATCCAGAATATGTGAACATCACCTTCAATCTTGAGGAAGGGGAGCCATATAGGATAGCTGAAGTTTCAGTGACCGGAAATAAATTGTTTTCAAACGATGAAATCATCCCTGTAATCAGCCTTAAGACCGATGAAGTATTCGATAAGAGGATTGAGAAAAAGGACATTGATTCCATCGGAGGAAAATATTATCCCCTGGGATATGCCGATTTCCAGTGCAGGCCAGTAAGAATTCCCGACTTCAAAACCCATACCGTGAACATTGAATACAGGATAACCGAAGGAGAGCCATATACTGTCAAAAACGTACACATTTCCGGGAACCATAACACAAAGGACAAGGTAATCCGCCGCGAACTTGCCATACAGCCAGGGGATCCGGTCGACAACGAAAGGATAGACGCCAGCAAGTCGCGCCTCATGGGCATGGACTATTTTGAGAAAGTCAACATTGTTTCCGTGAATTCGGATGAAGCTGGAAAAAAAGATGTTGATATAAGTGTCGAGGAGAAGGACACTGGTAAATTCTCCATCGGAGGCGCCTATTCGGATTCTGACAGCGTATCAGGGATAGTCGAGCTGTCACAGTCAAACTTCGATCTTCTGGATCCGTGGAACTACTTTGTAGGAGGCGGACAAAGACTCAAGCTGCATGCTGAATATGGTGTGGACCTGAGCAATTTCTATCTGCAATTCACCGACCCATGGCTTTTTGACATACCCCTCAGCCTTGACATGTCCGGATTTTACACCGAAAGAACCTATGAATACTGGGACGAACGATACATTGGAGGCAAGTTCAGCCTGACGAAGCCCTTTTCATTCCCATGGCTTCCAAGATTGATTAATCCCGATGACGACAGGAACAGCATAAAACTTGGTTATACTATTGAACAGGTAAGAGTATATCATATGGACGATGACTTGTCACAGATCTTCCAGGATTCAGAGGGGAGGAGCATTGTCAGCAAGTGGTCTCTTACTCTTGCGAGAGACACCAGGAACAACCTCACCGATCCCACAAACGGATATCTTGTGAGCGCGCTGGGCGAATTGAATACCAAGGCGTTTGGTGGAACAACCAATTATTATAAATTCGAGGCCCTGGCCAGCAACTATTACTCATTCTTCAACGACTGGTTCGTCCTGCATACCGGAGCAAAAATAGGGCAGGTAGACACGTTCGCTGAAAACGGGGATATGGCTCCCATTTATGAACGGTATTTCCTGGGTGGCGGAGATTCTGTAAGAGGGTTCTCGTACCGCAAGATTTCCCCTGTTGACAGTGATGAGAAGGCCTATGGCGGTGAATCAATGTTCCTTGCCAATATAGAAGTCACACATCCCATCTACGAATTCATAAGAGGTGCCGTGTTCTGCGACATTGGACAGGTAAAGGAGAAGGCATGGAATTTCAGCATGGATGATTTCAATATAGGCGCTGGTTATGGCTTCAGGATAAAACTCCCCTATTTCAATGCCCCCATCAAGCTTGATCTTGCATATCCAATACTAAACAACCAGGACGGCGAAAGCAGCAAGCTGCGCTTCCATTTCAACCTAGGCATGACCTGGAGTCCGCCGTGATCAGATGAAAAGAGTGGCGCTTGAGTTGTCGGCTTCCTGAAGGAATGTGGCAACTCCTCCTATTTCAAGCCCGTCAAGAAGTTCTTCTTTCTTAATGCCCATAACATCCATTGACATTGAACAGACAACAAGCCTGGCTCCGCTTTTCCTTGCGCTTTCAATGAGGGTGGGCAGATCTTCAACCTTCTTGTCCTTCATGACCATCTTCATCATGGCCGTTCCCATTCCCATCATGTTCATTTTTGAAAGCTTGAGCTTGCTGGCGCCCTTTGGCATCATCATTCCAAACATCTTGTCCATAAAACCTTTACCTGAAGCCTGCGGTTCATTCTTTCGCAAGGCGTTAATACCCCAGAATGTGAAGAACATGGTGACTTCACTTCCCATGGCAATTGCACCGTTTGCAATGACAAATGCCGCCAGGACTTTGTCCATATCCCCTGAAAACACAACAATTGTCTTTTTTGTCTTCTGGAACGCCTGGAATTGGGGATTCTGCAGTTCCGTCATATTACCCTTTCTTATTTTAGCCTCAATCCTTGGCATATTCCCAGATATGCCGATCAATTGATGCCCGTTCTGGCTACACCATGATTTCACATCGCTGGCAAAACCCGGATCACTTGCAAGAACTGTCAGAACGTCTCCAGGCAATAACTTCTCAATTTCAGTTCTCATTCTCATTATCGGACCGGGACACTGCAGTCCGCATGCATCAAGAATTATTTCACGGTTTGACACTTTTTCCATTGAAGGGGTGAACTTTTCTGCATTTACAGGTTCGGGAGAGTAAGGGACGAAGGGGACTTTTCTTTCAGCGGAGCAAATACCCGGACCATGATGGCAACAGAAAGTCATTATTCCTCCAGATAGAGTCTTTAAACCTTTTTCAATTCCAAAGTTCTTCTGAATCATTATCCTATAGGCAAGATAACTGGTAAAACCAACCTTGCAATAAAGATAGATATTCTTGTCTTTTGGAAGCTTATCCGCCTCTTTCCTCAGCTTTCCCAGAGGGATGTTTACGGCACCAGGAATATGCCAGAGATTGAACATCTCCTCAGGCCTTACGTCAATTATCATGCCTCCGTTAGTCTTCTCAGGAAAATCTTCAGCAAACCAGCAGTCTGAATCTCCTCTCAAATAATTTGATGCGACAAAACCAGCCATATTGACGGCATCCTTTGCCGAACCATAGGGAGGGGCATATGAAAGCTCGAGATTCTCAAGATCATATACTGTCATCCCAGAACTTATGGCCGTCGCAAATACGTCAATTCTCTTGTCAACGCCGTCAAAACCAACTGCCTGAGCACCCAGAATCTTCCCGTCAGAAGGTGAAAATACCATCTTCAAATGAATTGGTGTAGCGCCCGGATAATAGCCTGCATGATTTGACGGATGGAGATAAACCTTCTTATAGGGAATATTGTTCTTTTTAAGTGCTTTTTCAGATGCTCCCGTACATGCTCCCGACATCTGGAATACTTTCAGGATGGCAGTTCCAAGAGTCGATCTATATGAGCTTTTCTTACCAAAAATATTATCAGCGACAATACGTCCCTGCCGGTTTGCTGGACCTGCAAGAGGTATGAGAGAAGGCTGTCCAGTAACAGCATCCTGTACTTCAACGGCATCACCTGCAGCATAAATATCAGGATCAGATGTCAGCATATTGCCATTTACAATGATTCCACCCCTTTCATTGAGTTTCAATCCGGCTTTCTGCGCAAGTCCTGAATCAGGCCTGACTCCGATAGAGAGGATCACAAGATCCGCTTCCAACACCTCTGAATTCTTAAGTTCTGCGGAAATGCCATGCGGGGTAGCCTTGAAAGATACGGCTGCAGTTCCAAGATGGAGATTTACGCCATTGGAAGCAATATGGTTCTGGAGATCCTTGGCCATCTCAAAATCAAACGGAGGAAGAATCTGGTCCAGCATTTCTACAACGTGTACCTTTATTCCTCTTAAAACAAGATTTTCAGCTGTTTCAATGCCAATGTATCCTCCTCCGATTATGACGGCAGACTTTACTTTGCCACTGTCAATTTCAGCCTTGATCCTGTCCATATCCTCAATATTCCTCAGAGTGAATATCTTCGGGTTGTCAATTCCAGGCAGCTTTGGCATTACTGGTACCGCGCCAGGGCATAACACCAGCTTGTCATATGTTTCGTCATATTGGCGGTCCGCCTTGAGATCCCTTATTGTTATTTTTCTGGCAATCCTGTCAATGCTCAGTACTTCCTGGTTGATACGCACATCTATATTCAAGGTCTTCCTGAGGGATTCAGGTGTCTGAAGCAGAAGAGCCTCCCTATTCTTAATTTCGCCACCAATATGGTATGGAAGACCACAGTTGGCAAAAGAGACATGCCTCCCCTTTTCAAAAACTATTATTTCAGAATCTTCACTCAGTCTTCTGGCCCTTGCCGCAGCCGACATTCCACCGGCCACTCCTCCAATTATAAGTATTTTCATGAATAATCCTCTTTTTTATCTATATTAAATTCTTTTCCCTGAAACTGAAATACCCGGTGTTCCCGGCAATTATATGATCAAGCACTTTCACATCAACCGGCTTAACGGCATCCTTGATTGCAGATGTGAGCCTTATGTCATCGTTGGAAGGATCGCATACCCCGCTAGGATGGTTATGCACCAGGATGACTGCGCTCGCGTTTTTCTCAATCACCTTCTTGACTATTTTCCTGGGGTAGACGATGGCTGAGTCAACGGTGCCCTCGTCAAGTACGGCGAAATCGATGACGTGGTTCTTCGGATTGAGCAGGATCACCATGAATACTTCATCTTTGAGGTGCGACAGCTTGATCCTTGCGAAATCATACACTGAGCCCGGATCGGAGATTACATCCCTTGCGTAGATCTTCTCCTCGAAATATTTACCTGCCATTTCACGGCAAAGGGATATTAGAACTGCTGAATTTTCAGATACTCCCCCGACCGAGCAAAGTTCGGGCGCATCAGCATTCAAGACACCTGAAAGTGTCTTGAATCTTGCGATGAGATCTTTCGCAGTTCCTTTAACATCCTTGCGGGGTATTGAATAAGTCAGCAGCAGTTCAAGAAGTTCGTACTCCCTGAAGCTTTCGCCTCCATAGGAAGAAAACCTCTCCCTCAGCCTTTTCCTGTGCCCGTGGCAATGGGGGGGTTCTTCAATGATGTCATTATTATTTTTCATTTACCAGCTTATTATCCACAGCATATCAGATAAAGCAAGGATTTATTGAGGATTTGCCATATTCAACGGTTTTTATTTTTTTCCAGCCATTTTCCGCACTGTAGAAAAGGGAGCCATTTTCATCATATGAAAATTTACCGGAGGCGAAATCCCTTACTGCGGATGGAAAGACTGTCCAATCTCCATCCCTTTTAAGAAGTTCCTGGTTGTGCTTTGCAATTTCCTCCAGGAGATCCCTGTAGCCTCCAACAGGTCTTTGGGCCGGTCTTGCCCTGTAAACCCCCAGGATTTCATCGATTCCCACATTTTTCAGATCAATCTTCACTTTGGAGGAGACCCCTATTATGGGGCCGCTGTCCATCTCCCCTCCTCTTCCAGTATACGTCTGCGCTACTATCACGCTGGATCTGAGGCTGTCATACCCCCTGATTATGGCGGTCTCTATAGGTACGGTGTGAAGGCCCACGAGAATCCTCCTCCCGTTCTCTTCTACAGTAAGATCCCCGGGATGCACATTGAGACAAGGGAAATCGGAGGTTATGTTGGTAAGAGGAACGAATCCTGCGAGTATTCCAAAATCAACTTCATGATGCACGATAAGCTTTCTGATCTCGCCAGTCCATTCCTCCCTGATGCCTCTTCCATTCTCCGTCGCAAGAGAAACTTTCGATTCACCTCTTTTCCTGTAGAACTCAAGTATGTCCAGGCTTAAAAAAGGGACTTTGAACTTTGCTGCAATTTCAGCCGCCCTGCTTTTCATCGGAGCATCCGTGAATATCAGGGAAGCCCTCCAGGAGGGCGTCCCCGTACTGCCTATGCTCTCAAGAAGTTTTTCAGCATTGCTCCCGCTTCCACTCATGAATATGGCGGCCGAAGGCTTGTTTGAATTCGAATCCATGAATTTTTTAAGCACGTTTCCTCACAGGATATAAGATTTTCAGTAAAATATTCAAGACATGAAATTTTAAGGTTTGATTTTTTAAATTGCAAGTATAATATTAATTAATCAACCATTTTCTTAAAATCAATCTAAGGAGGAACATATAAAATGAAAACTACTGTGAAATTTTTAGCCGGTATCGTGCTTGTATTTTCTTTTATAGCTGTCGTCAATGCCGGATTCTGGGACTGGTCAAAACCGTATCAGGGTCCCTCCAAGGATGTTTCAACCCTTGTCATTACTGGAAATTACACCAAGGCCCGCGTCCTTGCTGAACTGGTCCAGGGCGAAACGAAGCAGCCCATCATCCTCCTCACAAGTGAAAATGGCAAGATATTCTTCATGCCTGCAAACGGTCCGTGCCTTGAGGTTCAGGACGCAGAGTTCACCAACTTCATAAAATTCATGCATCCGAAACAGATTATAATCCTCGGCGACTCAAGATATGTCCCCGAATCCTACACCAAAAGGATAGATCCTACTCAGACGACGATCAGGGTTGACAACAAGGACTGGTACCAGGTAGCAGTGACTGTGGGGAAAATTCTCGACAAGACATATCTTGCATCTAATTTCAAGAAACTCAGCGATGAAATTGACAGCGGCAAGCTTTATGTCACAAAGAAGGGACCGGCTACGTCTTCCGGCAGCCCTCTTCCAAACCCTCTTGATTCAGTTGTAACAGCTGAACCTGTAAAAGAGAAGAAAACAGTTGAACCTGTCCTCATCAAAGATACAGACGTTGTTCCTAAATAACATATTCTGTACAATTAGAATCTAGGTACTGTGCTTAATTTCTATCATGTAGCCCGAAATGCTTTCCGCGAGTCGCTGAGGGAACCTATATTCTTTCTGCTTCTCTGCACTGCAATTGCACTTATAGGTCTTTTCCCCACTCTTTCTCTTTTCGTATTCAGGGAACAGATAAAACTGGTGATGGACAGTTCAATGGCTACGACGATGGTTTTCGGGCTAATAGCGGCCGTCCTTTGCGCAAGCCACACGGTATCCAGGGAGATGCGCAACGGAACTGTGCTTCTACTCCTTTCAAAGCCTGTGCCCAGGAAAAACTTCATACTCGCCAAGATTGCAGGAATAACCGCAGCTCTTACCGTATTTGTACTGATCTGCAACTTGTCTTCTTTGATTTCCCTGCGGGTCGCATGCGACCAGTTCAGGCTCGATTTTGTCACCATGTATATTTATTACGGACTTCTGGTAGCTGCCTGCATCTTCGGAGCCGTCAGGAACTACGTGCTAAGGAGGTCTTTCGCCTCTTCTGCAATTGCTGGGATGCTCGTATTGATCTCATTGTTTGCCTTTATACTTTTCTTCATACCCGTAAACAGCGAGAATTTTCCTGAATACAGGGATGTGCTGCCGGCATTCATCCTGATCTTTTTCTCCGTCTGGACGATGGGAGTAATCACCGTGACTCTTTCAACCAGGCTTGATGTCATTGCCAACCTGACCATCTGTTCGGTTCTTTTCTTTTCAGGACTGGTATCCGATTATTTCTTCGGGAAAGCCGCGGAAGACACTCTATTCAGCGCCTCATCGGTCCTTTACGCCCTCATCCCCAACTGGCAGTTCTTCTGGCTGGCAGACGCCCTTGCTAGCAAGAGACATATACCTTTTGAATACCTTGCATGGTGCGGAGCATACTGCATTCTCTACGTATGTTTCTGCAGTTATATAGCAGTCATACTTTTCCGCGACAGGGAAATAGGCGGGAATCTGACGTAGGAACAGTGCAAATCTCAATCTTCCAATACGATGTCCTCGACATCAATCTCCGTTGAAACAGACTGTCCGAGCATCTCTACATTGATGGTGATCATCGTCTTCCCTTTTCTTTTCTCAACCACGCCCCCCAGTCCTTTCAAGGGACCTGACCTGACCATGACCCTGCTTCCTGATACAAGTTCTGGCCTGACAATAACTTCCGACTCCACTGCAAGCTTCTCAAACATCTGTATATCATGCAGTTCGCCAATGAGCTCGGCCTCGCTTTTATCATTCATCTGGAGCCTGTAGACAATCCTGTTGGAAAGAAGGATCTTCTGATACAGAGGCTGGTCCAGCGAACAGAAGACATATCCTGAAAACATAGGAACGAAGAATTCAACAGTCCTTCTCTGGTATCTTCTTACATTCATTCTAAGCGGAAGATAGAATTCTATGCCATTCGCACTGCAGTATTCAACAAATTTCTTTTCCTGCCGGGGCTTGGTCCGAACCGGCGTCCAATGGACCCCTGGCACAGCTCCTATCGCCATATCATTGTTTCTTCTAAGAAGACTCTTATAAAATTCGTCTTTCATGATCTTTATCCTGAAGGTACAAAAATAATATCCTTTATTGTCATTTCCGGATGCAGTGACTGTATTTTTTCAACTATGATTTTCCTGCTGTAGTTCCTCAGTTCCATCATCCATACGCTATTGATGACTTCAACATATAAAACACCATTCTTTATGAGCTTGGGAGAACTCACATCGGTTATATCCCTGCCGACGATATCCTCCCATTCAGATTTGATTTTCATAATGAGAATATTATCGGAAATGTCTGACTTCTTCATCAATTCACCGACAACCTCCTGTATCGATACGGGATCCGGAAGATGGGAAATCAATTCTGAAGAACCGGTCTGGCTTCCGTACCATTCTTCAAGAACAGAAGGCAGCGGATCTGATTTCCTCCATTTCTCATTGAAAGGGGAGATAAGTTTTTTGCTGCGGGTCATTTATTATACAGGCATAATAGTCGTGGAACCAGCATTAGCGTCGAAAAACATAATTTAAAGGGGGCTACACATCCTGTCCCTATATTTGAACAGCCATTAGTGAAAAGCCCGAATGGAACTCCAAGCGTGACCTCCAGAACACCTACCGGAAGCATGAAGACTTCCACCATGTCCCAGAAAACATCCGGCATTCCCTTGGCGGCATTCCCAAGCCCTTTCAAGGCATATTGACCCGCCACTTCTGCAACAGGAATGGCATAAGGTGCGAGCATGGCAATGGTGACCGGATCCATTGCCTTGGCTTTTGGCAGTCCGGCTCCGCCAAACACAGCCAAAGTAATAAGGACAATAAGGAGTTTTCTCATTTTATGCACCTGTTTAACCGGCGGATATTATAATCCTGTTAAATTAATTTTTCCAGAATCAAGATATTTATTATACCTTTTTATGCTTCTTCTGCTTCATCTTCTTGAACAATATGAATTCAACGGAATCAACCAGAGCCTCCCAGGAGGCTTCAATTATATTTTCGCTTACACCCACGGTTCCCCAGGTTTCCTGTCCATCCCCAGACTCGATTAGTACCCTGGTCTTGGCTGCCGTCCCATCCTTGCTGTCAAGAATACGCACTTTGAAATCCTTGAGATGCACATTCTCGATTTCAGGATAAAATCTCATAAGAGCTTTTCTTAATGCGAGATCCAGGGCATTTACCGGCCCATCTCCTTCGGCTGCAGTAAGTTCTTGTTTGCCAAGCACTTCAAGTTTTACCGTAGCTTCAGACAGGCAAGGCGCATCCTTGCCTCTTTTTTCAACTATCACCCGATATCCATGAAGCTTGAAGAACGGAGTATGCGATTTCAATACCTTCTTTGCAAGAATATGGAAAGAGGCGTCTGCGGCTTCAAACTCATATCCCTCGTTCTCCATTTTCTTCAATGTCTGAAGTATCTCTTTTATTTCTTCGCCTTTTTCATCGATATTTATATTATGCTCGGCGATTTTCATCATTATATTGCTGCGCCCTGAAAGATCAGAGATAAGCACTCTTCTCTTGTTTCCAACGATTTCCGGGACTACATGTTCAAAAGTCATGGGATTCTTACTTACGGCATTGACATGCATGCCCCCCTTGTGGGCAAAAGCGCTTTCTCCAACATATGGAAGGCGCTTATTTGGATTTATATTTGCCAGATCGTCAACAAAGAGGCTAACCTCCCTCATGTGATTGAGCTGGCCTTTCCCAATTGATGAAATCTTCATTTTCAGCTCTAAAGCCGGAATTATCGAACAAAGATTGGCGTTTCCACACCGTTCACCAAAACCATTGATTGTCCCCTGTACATGCCTAGCCCCGCTCTCAACAGCTGCAAGGGAATTGGCAACCGCCAGTTCTCCGTCATTATGGCAGTGGATCCCCAGAACAACTCCGTCAGGCAATACACTTCTCACTTTCCGGCATATATCCGATACTTCTGACGGAATACATCCTCCGTTTGTATCACATAGGACTACTGAACTTGCCCCGTTTTCACATGCCAATTTGAGCACATCCAATGCATATTCCGGATTATCCTTGAAACCGTCGAAAAAATGCTCTGCATCAAAAATGACCTCTTTCCCATGACTTTTTATATAAGCACAGGAATCAGCCACTATTTCAAGATTCAAATCAGGTTTGATTTTTAAAACTTCATGCACGTGAAGAAGCCAGCTCTTACCAAATATCGTCACGACAGGAGTATTTGATTCAAGCAGCTTCCTGATATTATCATCCTGTTCAACAGGACAGCTCGCCCTTCTTGTACTGCCGAATGCCGCAATTTTGGCATTCTTGAATTTCTTTTTTCTAACTTCTTCAAAAAAAGCCATATCTTTGGGGTTTGAGCCTGGCCACCCCCCCTCAATATAAGTAACTCCAAGCATATCAAGACGATCCGCAATACGAACTTTGTCATAAACGGAAAATGAGATACCTTCAGCCTGGGTACCATCCCTCAAGGTAGTGTCGTATATGCTTACATTGAATTTGAAATTTTTATCAGGCATTGTTGCTCTTTCCTATCTTTATGATCCACCAATTTGACAAACAGTAAGATACTTCAAAAATCCGTCTTTGGCAAATTTAATACCTTAGGGAACCTCTAAAGACCCTTCTTTTTCGACTCATTCCATAATTTTTCCATCTCCTCAAGCGAGCTTCCCTCCGGAGTCTTGTCTATCTCCGCAAGTCTTTCCTCTATGTACCTGAATCTCCTCTCGAATTTCTGGATTGTCCTGACGATGATCTCTTCAGCCGATTCAAGGTTCCTGTACCGGGCCAGATTCACAACTGAAAAAAGAAGATCCCCTATCTCCTCGTTGATCTCAGATTCATTACCGCCCCTGACAGCATTTTTAAGCTCGGCAATCTCCTCGTCGATCTTCTCAATGATCTGGGCTGAATTGCTCCAGTCGAAACCGACCTTGGCCGCCTTCCTTTGAATCTCGTGCGCCCTCAAAAGAGAAGGCAGATGCCTGGGAACTCCGTCCATTATGGAATTCCTTTTTATGTTCCTGTTCTTTTTTTCCGTCTTCTTGATATCATCCCACATCTTTATCACTGCCGCCGAATCAGGAGCTTTCCTGTCCGCAAACACGTGGGGGTGCCTTCTTATCATCTTCTCCGTGATCCCGTCCGCTACATCCTTGAAGGTAAATCTTCCTTTTTCCTCGGCGATCTGGGAATGGAATACTATATGCATCAGAAGATCTCCCAGTTCCTCGCATATCCCCTGATCGTCATTGTCATCAATCGAGTCCATCAGCTCAGCACTCTCCTCGACCAGGTACTTCTTGAGGGACTTGTGCGTCTGTTCGCGATCCCACGGACAGCCCTTCTCCGAACGGAGCTTCCTCATCACGGAAATAAGTTCATCGACAGGATTTTGATTCTTTAAGGATTTAGCCATAGGAAGGACCATTTTTCCGGGAAGGACTTGGGATGGATCATCCCTGTTTTTTTCTCATAATCGCTTCACGAATATCGGTAGGGATGTCATTGAAATGCGTGTATATGGTGCGTTTGCCGTCTATGAAGACAGTGTATTTGCTCTGCATCTCGTCAATTTTCTCATAGCTTTCAATCTGGCTGCGCAGCCCTTCATCCATATCCTTCAGTGAATCATAAATGAAATATTTGCCTTCACTTTTGATTATATAGTGCTGGGGCGGCGGAGTTACGGCAATCGGCAGGGTATGGACATTCCTTGAACCTTTTTCATCTTCAAGGAATTTCACAACAGACGAGGATTCTTTGTCCTCGGTCTTTTTCTTACCGAAAAATATGTCCAGGAAACCCATAATCCCTCCAATACTGAGCTTTCAATTATATAACAAAATCCTGTTTAATGCAATAGCATCCAGACAATTTTTTGAAGTAAAGTGTTTAGTCCGGGAGATCCCCCGGAGAACAGGATAGAAAATTGGTGGCAGGAGCCGGAATTGAACCGGCGACACAAGGATTTTCAGTCCTCTGCTCTACCGACTGAGCTACCCCGCCACTTTTTATAAGGCGCAATAATAAACAACCATTTTTACATTTTGCAACATTCGATATAAAAAATCCCTACAGGGATTTTTTATTACTTCATGAAGCCTTCAAAAAGAGTCTTCGCCTCAGCAAGTTCTTTCATTGGATCACCGGAAGGCATGAATTCCATACCCCAGTATCCGTCATATCCAGCCTCCATGGTCTTCTTCACTATGGTGCCATAATCGATCGCGCCGTTCTTCTTGGGCTTGTCCCTCTTTGGAATGTCGGCAACATGCAGATGCCCCGTATATGGAATGTTGAAAGGAAGTATTTCAGCCGAATTCTCGCTCATCATCTCCATGTGGTAGATGTCATAAAGGACTTTCAAATAAGGAGATCCTATGGCTCTGGCAATGCTGAAACCATAGCGTGAGCTGTCCGCCTGGTAGTCCTCATGATTGAAGATATTGAACACCTCGAACAGAAGCATCACTTTCTTCTTTTCAGCATCCTCCACAACCTGTTCAATCGCAGTCTTGCAGTTCCTGATCCCCTCACAGTCTGGCTGCCCCATCCTGTTGCCGCTGAAGATTATGAGCGCCTTGATCCCTGCTTCGGATGCAGAATCTATGCTCTCCCTTATGCGCGGTATCAGCCTTCCATGGTTCTCCTTGCGGTTCAGCCCATGAGGTATGCAGTCAGGAAAAATGCCCTCGTTAAGTATCTCAAGCCCTGCGGATTTCGCAGCCTCCAGCCTTTCCCTCGGCACCATCTCCAGCCCTGTAAAACCCATCTTCTTGAGTTTCGCATAGTATTCCTCAGGTTCAAGTCCGGCTTTTCCAAAGAACGCCCAGTCCGCAACACTCAGCTTCAACTTCATATTTTTCTCCAATTTAATTTCCAAAATTATATGCCGGCAGGATGCCGACGCTCCTAAATATAATTCCGCGCAGCGGAATTATCTCCAGTCAAACAATATTCCCATGGTTTCCCCTCTTTTTTCATTCGCTGTCCTGTAAGCTTCAGCACACTGTCCAGGCTTATACTTGTGTGTGTTAAGTCCATCAAGGGCAAATCGTTCGGACCTGACCATTTCGAAGAAAAGATTTGAAATCAACCTGAAATCCCAGTCCGGGGTCTCATGGCAGTCATGCGCAGCCACGATATGCAGCCCCTTGGACATCACATCCGAGCTCAAATGCTGGCTTGCCGGACTTCCCGTATCCCCAAGTATCACAACCTTTCCAAACTTTTTGGCCGCCCTGAGCGCATCGCTGAACACCTGGTGGTGACCTGTACTGTCTATTACCGTCGCCGGCCCTTCCCCTCCGCAGATGGAGTTGATCTCGTCGATCGCCTCACCGAGAGGCTTCACAATGCCGTGCGTCACCCCTCCGCGCTTCGCCATTTCTATCCTCATCGCAACGGAATCAACGGCAATGATAGGATAAGATCCCGCTGCAACGCACCACCTTATGGCCATCTGTCCTATAGGGCCTGCACCCACAACAACAACCGACTTTCCAAGCGAAAGATCTGCGACTTTCGCACCCATCGCGCTGATTTTCGCCAGCTTGAACCACGGCACATCCTCGTCTGAAACCTTCTCCGGCACGGCAATGCATTCATTTTCAACGACAACATGCGCCGAGGCATGCCCCCTGCGGATGGCAACCCTGTCTCCGGCTTTGACAGATGTAACCCCTTCTCCTGCTTTTTCAACTATGCCACAGGCCGTATATCCAGGATAGAAGGGGTATTTCACCCAGTTGTCCCAATGCGTACCCGAGTCGAAGTTCCTGTTGAATACGATGTTCTCAGTTCCCGTGCTCATCAGGCTTGTGAGAGTCCTGACCTTGACTTCTCCGGCCTTTGGCTCGGGAAGATCGAATTTTTCCATTCCTACCTGGCATTTGCCCGTAAAAACAAGTCTTCTTTCCATTTCCGATTCCCATCTATTAAAATTTCACTTAATGTTCATTATCGGCTTTTGAAGACATAAGTTAACTAGAAGATATATTTCTTTCAATTTCCATTTTCGGCTATATATTCCATCAAACGGTCAAAAATGGAGAAATACATGAAGTCGCCAGTTGAATATGTCCTCATATATCCGCACAAGTTGAAGGCTGGCCACTATTGCCCCATGCATTTCCACGATCGCTTTGAGATTGTATTCCATCCGTCCGGAAAGGGGACAAGCAGATTGAAAACCGGAAAGACCATTGATTTTGGACCGGGAGACGTCGTCATATACGGAAAGAACGAGCCACATGACCAGCGAATGGAGATTGACGGAATTGACCACTGCATTCAATTCCATGTCAATGACAAGGCTCTCATTGACAAGATAAAGCGCTGCGATGTCATCAATAACATCCGGTCCAGGTCAATATTGAAGGATCTCGAGGACATGTCTCATTGGCAGGATGAGGATTCACTGGAGGCGAAGAATTTCAGGACCGCATCTATCATCTATTCGCTTCTCTGGGAATCCGAAAGGAAAAAAGAAGAAACTCCCGAACCCGGATTCCAATTCGCCATGGAAGCGAAAAAAATAGTGTCTTCGGAAATCAACGCTCCCCCTTCAGTAGATGACATCGCAAGACGGATAGGAATAAGCGGAGAATACCTCCGCCATCTTTTTAAAAAGCAGTTCGGCGTTGGTCTGAAGGAATATTCCCTGGAAAAACGCCTCGAACGGGCCAAGGAACTGCTTCTCCATTCACCATTGCGGCTCAAGGAGATCTCTGAATCCTGCGGTTTCGCCAACGAACGCGCTTTCTGCACTGCATTCAAAGCCCGTACCGGAACAACTCCAGGTGATTTCAAAAATAGATGATTTCCACAGCGATGCAGCATGTGGATGAATCATATAATGATTTGTTACTTTTCGAGGTATTTATCAACTTTTGCGGCAAGTTCGCGGCCGGCGGCTATTGCCCTGACCACTAGCGAGGCTCCTGCGACTGCATCTCCTGCGGCAAAGACACCCTTTACATTGGTCATGCCGTTTTCATCTATTGCAATAGTGCCGTTCTTGGCAAGCTTAATACCTATGTCTGCTATCATTCCTTTTTTCTCGACACCGGTAAATCCCATAGCGACAAGTGCGAGATCCGCAGGAATCTTGAATTCGGAGTTTGGAACTTCTTTAAAAGTCTTCGGGCGCCCAAGAAGATCTGTCTCCCATTCGACTTTCACGCAGTTCAGACTCTTAAGTTTTCCATTTTCAGCCTCGAAAGATTTTGTCAGGATGTTCCACATTCTCTCACATCCCTCCTTCTGGCTGCTGGAGGTTCTTATAACATAAGGCCATTGAGGCCATGGAGTTGAAGGATCCCTTGTCTCCGGAGGCTTTGGCATTATCTCAATCTGGACAACTGAACTTGCCCCGTGGCGGACAGATGTTCCAACACAGTCAGAACCCGTATCTCCGCCTCCAATTACGACAACTTTCTTGCCTTTGGCTGTAATTTCCTTGCAGGCGAAGCTTTCCCTTCCAATCCTTTTGTTCTGCTGTGCCAGAAAATTCATGGCAAGATAGACACCATCAAGATCGCGACCGGGAATATTCAAATCCCTGGGCTCGCGCGCACCACAGGCTATGCAGACAGCATCAAAACGGCTGAGGAGGTAATTCGCGGACATATCCCTTCCAATGGAAACTCCAGTTTCAAAAACAATGCCTTCGGCAGACATCAAATCAATTCTTCTTCTAATGATTTTCTTGTCCAATTTAAAGTCGGGAATACCATATCTTAGGATTCCGCCAACCTTCTGATCCTGCTCAAAGACAGTGACACTATGTCCCATATGATTTAATTGATCAGCTATCGCAAGACCTGCAGGTCCAGAACCTACAACTGCCACCTTTTTATCGGATCTTTTCTCAGGAGGCCGTGGTACAATATATCCTTCCTTGTATCCTTTTTCTATTAAATTGATTTCAATCTGACGGATGGATACCGGCTCGCTGTTTAGTCCCACTGTACAGGCTGCTTCGCAAAGTGCCGGACAAATTCTGCCGGTAAATTCCGGGAAATTGTTGGTTGCATAAAGCAATTCAAGGGCTTCTTTCCAGTGTCCATGATAGACAAGGTCATTCCATTCGGGAATAACATTGCCCAAAGGACATCCGCAACCATGGCAGAAAGGAATACCGCAGTCCATGCAACGGGCCGCCTGCTCCTGGAGTTCCTCATCGTTGAGCCTCTTCTCGACTTCGTTATAGTCGAGAATACGCTCTTCCTTAGGCCTATACCCAGGTTCTTTTCTTGGTATTTCTATGAAACCTCTTGGTTTTCCCATGAGCCACCTTACAATTAATTCCACAGGCCAGATGCCCGTGCTACATTTATTCCTGCTTTACGACTCGCTGTATTTCTTCATCTTCCTTCATCATCTGCCCAAGCACTTTTCTATATTCCATCGGGAACACTTTAACAAACAATGGAAGGCAATTCTCCCAGTCGTTTAAAATCTGCTCAGCTTTTTTACTGCCCGTTATCCTATAATGGTTCTCAATTATCGTCTTAAGTTCGAATATGTCTTCAGAAAGCACAACTTGTTCAAGGTCAACCATGTCAAGATTACAGAACTCATCAAAAGTATTATCCTTGTCAAATACATATGCAAGACCTCCGCTCATACCGGCAGCGAAATTGACACCTACGGAGCCGAGTACGACGATGCGTCCACCCGTCATGTATTCACAGCAATGGTCACCAGCACCTTCAATGACGGCATGTGCTCCGCTGTTGCGGATGGCAAAACGCTCTCCAACCTGTCCATTTATATAGACCTCGCCGCTGGTAGCTCCATAAAGAAGAACATTTCCGGCGATTGTATTTTCTGACGGATCATAAGTTATTTTCTCTGGAGGCTTTACAATTATCTTGCCGCCTGAAAGGCCTTTGCCGAGATAATCATTTGACTCGCCTATAAGAGTAAAAGTGATACCATGCGCAAGGAAAGCTCCGAAGCTCTGACCTGCACATCCTCTGAAAGTCAATTTTATCGTGTCGTCAGCAAGTCCGGCATTTCCATATCGCTTTGCTATTTCGTGGGACGTCATTGTCCCGACAGTCCTGTCGACATTGCAGATTGGCAGATCGAGCTCAATCGGTTTTTTAGTTTCGATGGATTTCCTGACTTTTTCAATTATTTTCATGTCATAGGTCTTTTCCATCTCGTGATCCTGCTTCTTCAGGCAGCGGACAGGCATGCTGTTATCATATGGCCTTGCGAATATCGCGGAGAAATCAAGATTCTTCGTCTTCCAGAAATCGATGGCATCGTTCATCTCGAGGAAATCGCTTCTTCCTATGATATCTTCAAGTTTTTTAAATCCAAGTTCTGCAAGATACTCACGTATCTCCTCGGCAATCATCATGAAGAAGTTAATGACATGCTCAGGCTTGCCGTTATAGCGCTTGCGAAGCTCGGGATCCTGTGTTGCAATTCCGACAGGGCATGTATTCTTATGGCATTTGCGCATCATGACGCATCCGCAGACTACAAGGGCTCCTGTAGCAAACCCGAATTCTTCGGCGCCAAGCATGGCTCCTATGACTACATCCCTCCCTGTTTTCATCTGTCCATCCGCCTGAACCCTGATCTTATCCCTAAGATGATTGAGGACAAGGGTTTGCTGTGTTTCTGCAAGTCCGAGCTCCCAAGGAAGACCGGCATGCTTGATGGAAGAAAGAGGAGAAGCACCTGTACCACCGTCATGGCCACTTATGAGCACCATGTCGGCATGGGCTTTCGCAACTCCGGCTGCTATCGTCCCGACCCCGACTTCAGATACCAGTTTAACTGAAATCCTTGCCGATGGATTTGAGTTCTTAAGGTCATATATGAGCTGTTTGAGGTCTTCGATCGAATAGATGTCATGATGTGGCGGGGGTGAAATCAGAGTGACGCCGGGAGTTGAGTGCCTTACCCTTGCTATCACCTTGTTGACTTTATGACCGGGAAGCTGTCCGCCTTCACCGGGCTTTGCACCCTGTGCAATTTTGATCTGGAGTTCCCTGGCATTTGCAAGATATTCAATAGTGACGCCGAACCTGCCGCTGGCAATCTGTTTTATGGCGCTGCAGAGGCTGTCTCCATTCGGTAGAAGCTTGTATCTGGCGGGATCCTCCCCCCCTTCTCCGCTGTTGCTCATTCCGCCTAGCCGGTTCATGGCTATTGCAAGGGTCTCATGGGCTTCCTTGCTGATGGATCCGAATGACATGGCTCCGGTAACGAATCTTTTAACTATTTCTGAAGCCGGCTCCACCTCTGCGAGGGGAATTGATTTCACTTTTTTGAATTTAAAAAGCCCTCTGAGAGTGCAAAGATGCTTTTCCTGATGATTTATAAGAGAAGCGTATTGCTTATAGAGCTGATAGTCGTTTATCTTAGTAGCCTGCTGGAGCTTCATAATAGTTTCAGGAGTCCAGAGATGCTTTTCCTCTCCCTGCCTGAACATGTATTGCCCGCCCGCATCAAGGATCCTCATGCTTCCCTGTTTGGGACGATACGCCTTTGCATATCTTGAATTCGCCTCCTTGGCGATGACGTCCAGTCCGATGCCGCTTATTCTTGAGGACGTCGCGGTGAAATATTTGTCTATAACATGCTTATTCAGTCCAACAGCCTCGAAAATCTGGGCTCCGCGATAGCTCCTGAGGGTTGAAATCCCCATCTTGGACATGACTTTGAGGAGCCCCTTGCAGATGGAAGTTATATAATTCTCCATCGCCGCAGTTACGTCGACTTTTTGTATGAATCCCTTGTTCACCATGTTTCCAACGACTTCCAGGGCGAGATACGGATTCACGGCGGTCGCTCCGTATCCAAGGAGAAGGGCGAAATGCATTACCTCCCTTGCCTCTCCAGTTTCAATCACTATGCTTGTATTCGTTCGAAGTCCGGAGCGGATGAGATGATGGTTGACTGCAGATACTGCCAGAAGAGACGGTATTGGAGACTTTTCCTTGGGCAGATTCTTGTCGCTGAGCACTAGAAGAGCCTTGCCTCTTCTCACTGATTCCTCTGCTTCGACGCAGAGCTTGTCAATTGCCGTTTCCAGTTCTTTTGCATCTCCACCGGAAGGGAATGATATCTTAAGCGTTACAGACTGGAAGGATGGAAGCTGCGAAATCCGCAGGCGTTCAAGATCCTCGTTTGTAAGTATTGGATTCTTGAGTTTTACCAGATGCGCATGCTGAGGAGTCTCCTTGAGAACGTTTCCACAGTTGCCCAGGAAAGTCGTCAGACTCATCACAAGCTCCTCGCGGATCGAATCTATTGGAGGATTTGTCACCTGCGCAAAGAGCTGCTTGAAATAGGCGAAGAGAAGCTGTGGCTTTTCAGACAGTATGGCAAGAGCCGCGTCATTACCCATGGATCCTATGGGTTCATGTCCGGTTTCAGCCATTTCCTGGAGGATTATATTGACGTCTTCTCGGTTATAGCCGAAAAGCATTTCACGCTCAAGAAGAGTAGCCTCGTCGACCTTGACAGGAACAATTGAATCGAAAAGCCCCTGCAGGAGGATCTTGTTCTCTTCAACCCAGCGGCGGTATGGCTGGCGTCTCGCGACATGGGCCTTGATTTCAGAGTCAAACATGACTCTTTTCTTGTCGAGATCCACGAAAATCATCTGTCCTGGGCGGAGACGGCCTTTCTTGTGTACCTTGTTCGTTGGTATGTCGAGCACTCCGGTTTCCGACGCAAGCACCATGAAATTGTCAGTGGTTATTGTGTATCTTGCAGGACGGAGCCCATTCCTGTCGAGCATCGCTCCAATTGATTTCCCATCGGAGAATGCGACTGCGGCGGGACCGTCCCAGGGTTCCATAAGTCCGGCATGGAACTCATAGAATCCCTTTAAATCATGGCTCAGCCTGTATTTCTCACCCCAGGCCTGCGGAATGAGCATCATCATGGAATGGGGGAGCGAGCGGCCGCAGGAATTGAAAAGTTCAAGCGCATTGTCGAGGCAGGCCGAGTCGCTCTGGTTTTCCTGGATTATAGGAAGAAGCTTCTTGATGTCCTCCCCAAACAGATCGGATTCGAAATTCTTCTCCCTGGCCTTCATCTGGTTTATGTTCCCGCGAAGAGTATTGATCTCTCCGTTATGCGCGAGATAGCGGAACGGCTGGGCGAGAGGCCATGTCGGAAAAGTATTTGTGCTGTAGCGCTGATGGATGAGGGCAAGCGCGCTTTTGAAATCCTTGTCTGTAAGATCCGGGTAATATAGAGGAAGCTGTGTCCCTACAAGAAGCCCCTTGTAGACAATTGTCCTGCATGACATGCTAGTTATATAGAAAGGCTCCTCGGAACCAGGAATTTCAGAAACAATCTTGCCGGCCAGACGGCGTATGACATATAGCTTCCTTTCAAAAGCGTCTATATCAAGACCTTCCTTTTTCCTTCCTATAAATACCTGCTTGACAACAGGCTGGGTATCTTTGGCCAGTTTTCCAAGAGAGCTGTCATCGGTCGGGACATCCCTCCATCCCAGGACTTCAAGCCCTTCGGACTTTACGCTTTTTTCTATTGCAGCAATGCATTTTTTTGAAACTTTCTGGTCGACGGGAAGAAAAACCATGCCGACACCGTATTGTCCAGCCGGCGGAAGCTCTGTGTTCTGCGCAATCATCACCTTTCTGAAGAACTCGTCTGGAATTTGGGAAAGTATGCCTGCGCCGTCTCCGGTGTTTGCATCTCCTCCGACCGCTCCGCGGTGCAGGAGCTTGACAAGGACTTCAATGCCCTGCTCTATGATCTTGTGGGTGCGGGTCCCGTCAATATTCGCGACAAAGCCAACTCCGCAGGAGTCATGCTCATTGACGGAGTCATATAATCCCTTTTTCTCGGGATAAGAATTATTTACATTGGTCAAAGACATAAAAGAACCCATCTAAACAGTTACATGAAAAGGTAATTTTATCGAAGTCCGTGTAGATTACACGAAAGAGCGATTATATCAAGTGTTTTTTTAGAATTAATTCCATCAAACAACATGATTGTTTTCCCCGTTGAATAATTGAACTTCCCAAGGTAGTTTCTGATTTATCCTAAAAAATACCATTTATCGGAGAAATATAATGCAAAAAGATGAATTGAAATTCACTTCAGGACTTCCTTCACTCGACAGGACTCTGCAGGGCATACTTGCCGGGGACAATGTAGTCTGGCAGGCCGACAATATTGATGATTACATTGCTTTTGTCTTACCTTTCTGCAAGGCTTCCGTCTCGGAAGGGAAGGACCTTGTCTATCTTAGGTTCGCCCAGCATAAACGGCTTCTCCCAAAGGACTTCAAGGCTACATGCTATGAATTCGACCCCCAGTTGGGATTTGAACAGTTCATTTTTGATATTTTCAGGATCATTGAAAAGCATGGAAGAGGCGCCTGCTATGTATTCGACTGCTTGTCTGATCTAGCCGTAGACTGGTACAGCGACCGCATGCTTGGGAACTTCTTCATGCTGACATGCCCATATCTTTATGATTTGGAAACCGTCGCCTATTTCCTTCTGCTCAGGAACCATCAGACTCCTGTCGCCATTGAAGCCATACATAAGACCGCTCAGGTAGTTCTTGACGTATTCAGGAAAAACGACAGGCTCTATGTTCTTCCCATAAAGGTCTGGAACCGCTTTTCCCCCAGCATGTACATGCTTCATGGATTGGAGGGGGACACGTTCAGGCCTGTCAATAAAAGCTTCATCGTTTCCGAAATACTCACAAAAGTACCCCAGCCCTGGCTTGACGCGAACATAGACCGCCAGGACGTATGGACAAACACCCTGATCCAGGCTAGAAAAATCCAGAAGAGGATCCAGCACAGCCGGGAAATGCCGGCAGAAGTGGACTCTTTCAAGAAGCAGCTCATAAAGATGATCATAACCCGGGATGAGACGGTATCCGAGCTCTGCAAGGAATACTTTGACATTTCGGATCTCATTTCAATCTCGAAGCGCATGGTTGGAACAGGCCTTATCGGCGGTAAATCCGTCGGAATGCTCCTGGCACAGTCAATTCTAATGAAAACCAACAGGAAATGGGAGAAACGGCTGGAACCACACGACTCATTTTTTATTGGTTCAGATCTCTTTTACACATACGTCATCGACAACGACTGCTGGTGGCAGCGGAGGCATATCCAGTTGAACCCTTCCGACCACATGTTTGAAAAAGCCGAGGAAATACAGGACAAACTTCTAAACGGCAGGTTCCCGTCAAACATAATCGACCAGTTCAGGGAAATACTGAATTATTTCGGACAATCCCCGATCATCGTAAGGTCAAGCAGTCTACTCGAGGACGCCTATGGAAATGCATTTTCAGGCAAATATGAAAGCATATTCTGTGCAAACCATGGAACACCGGAACAGCGGCTTAAGGATTTCATAGATGCCGTAAGGAAGGTATACTCCAGCACGATGAGCAAGGACGCCCTTTCATACCGCCTGCACAGAGGCCTCCTCAACAAAGATGAACAGATGGCCCTTCTCGTCCAAAGAGTATCTGGGGAATGCTACGGAGACTACTATTTCCCGCAGATTGCCGGAGTCGGATATTCATTCAACCCGTTCGTCTGGAACAGCAAGATCGATCCTTCGGAGGGAGTATTAAGACTTGTATTCGGACTTGGAACCAGGGCTGTGGAACAGCACGGCAACGATTACACCAGGATCGTGGCCGTGAACGCCCCCCTGCTCCGTCCGGAAGCCACCTTCGAAGAAGTAAGGAAGCATACCCAGAAAATAGTTGATGTGCTTGACCTGAAGGAAAATACACATACGTCGATTCATTTCGAGGATCTTGCGAAATCCGCAGCCTCCCTGCCAATGGAAATATTCGCTTCAAACGACACCGAAACCGAAGAAAGAGCGAAATCCATGAACTTGAAGAATGTATTCACGTGGATTCTCACTTTCGACAACCTGCTGTCCAACACCAAGTTCATCAATGACATGCAGAAGATAATGAAGACCCTTGAAAACGCATACAAGCATCCTGTCGACATTGAATTCACCGGGAACTTCATTGATGAAGACAACTACAGGATAAACATAGTCCAATGCAGGCCTTTCCAGTTCACCAGGGAAGTCCGCGAAATACAGAGTCCTAAAAATGTAAAGAGGGAAAACATACTTCTGAAGACATGCGGTCCGATAATCGGGCAGAGCGTCTCAAGACAGATAGACAGGATAATTTACATTCTCCCCTCGAAGTACGGAGAGATGTCCATGCAGGACCGTTATTCCGTCGCCCGCATCATAGGAGACATAACAAACCTGGAAAGTAAAAAAGGAGAGAAGCTGAAAATCCTCCTGATAGGGCCCGGAAGATGGGGAACCAAGATGCCTGCGCTTGGCATACCGGTCTCATTCGCGCAGATAAAAAATGCCTCAGTCCTGTGTGAAATAGTCGCAATGCATGAAGGCCTCACTCCGGACATTTCCCTTGGAACCCACTTTTTCAACGATCTCGTCGAGATGGAAATCCTCTATATGGCGGTATATCCCAAAAACAAGGATTATATCCTGAATGAAAAACTCCTCATGGGAGCACCAAACAAGCTTGCGTCTCTGATCCCCGACTCAAAGAACTGGACGGATTCCATATATGTGGCGGACACCGCTGAAATGAAGGACGGATATACCGTGTTCATGCATGTTAACGCACTGATCCAGAAGGGAATAGTGCTAATTTCAAAGTGAGAAGGGAAGCTATCTCATCATCGGAATAAGGAAGATATAGAATATCGGGGCATTCAATATGAGGCTGTCAAGCAGGTCCAGAATTCCACCTATTCCTGGAATAATCATACCTGAATCCTTGACCGCCGCAATCCTTTTGAGCGAGGATTCCGCGAGATCACCCAGAAATCCTCCTATGAAAAGAATACTTCCTATCATCACAGCTGATGGCATTGCCAGCTTATATGGAGCAGGAAGTATTTTAGCGAGATAGATTGCAACGACAATACTGAAGATCAATCCTCCAATGGTTCCTTCCCAGGATTTCTTTGGACTTATGGACGGGACTATCTTATGGTTTCCTCCAGGCATCAGCTTTGAGCTCGTGACACCGATTAGATAGGCCCCTATATCCCCGGACTTTGTTACGGCAATAAAGTACAGCAGGAGTTTCCGGCCGGCAGCATCCCTGGTTCCGTCGTCGATCAAATATATTATTATCATGAAACTCAACGGAAGCGTAATAAGGAAAAAGGCGGAAACAGAATTAAGTACCTTGTCAAGAACATCTTCCCTGTTTTTTGAAAAAAGCACAAGTATCCAGGCAATCACTGCAAAAACAATCATTATCCTAACTTCAAAAACGAGGAGGTCGGTTACACGATGGCGCATGGCGACAAGGAGAAATACCGCTGCTGCGCTGAAAAGGGATGTGAAAATTATATATGATCTTCTGCCCACCTTGGAAATTATGTCCAGAAATTCCAAAACTGCGAAAAACGCAAAAAACATCGCTATAAAAGTAAAAATGACTTTTCCGGTGAGACCGTTGATATAAATCCCCGCAAGGATGAGAGACGTCAGGATGATCGCACTTGGCAGTCTAAGAATAAACACTATCTTCCTCCATAACGTCTTTTGCGTGAATAAAATGCATCTATGGCTTCCTTAAGGTCCTTTTTTGAGAAATCAGGCCACAGTGTATCAGTGATCCATATCTCCGAATAGGAAATCTGCCAAAGCAGGAAATTGCTTATCCTGAACTCCCCGCTTGTCCTTATGAGCAAATCAGGATCCGGTATGTCAGGAGCATAAAGATATCTGCTGAAAAGGGCTTCGTCAATTTCCCTTGTCTTTATTTTACCTTCGGATACGTCGCCGCTGATTTTTTTGACGGCATCTACTATTTCAGTCCTTCCTCCATAGCTCAAGGCAAGAGTGAGATTGCCGCTCTTGTTATTCTCGGTCTTCTTTATGGCGTCAAGAAGTATTTTCCTAGTCTGCCAGGGGATCATTTCTATTCTTCCAATAGCCCTCAGCCTGACTCCCTCCCTGTCAATCTCATCCAGATTGCTTACAATGAAAGACCTGAGGAGTCCCATCAATCCTCCAACTTCATATTTCGATCTTTTCCAATTTTCCGTGCTGAAAGCATAGAGGGTAAGATATTCTATTCCAAATTCTTTTGCAGCTTTTACTATTTCATGGACTGTTTCCGCCCCTTTTCCATGTCCCTTCAATGCAGGCAGGCCGTGTTTTTCAGCCCATCGCTTGTTTCCATCCATTATTATGGCCACATGCCTTAATGCAGGCCTATCTGCTTTATTTGGAGCCATAGAAATGTTCCTCTATCATTGCGCACAGTGCGTGATATATGGGAAGATGGTATTCCTGTATCACATATGTCTTGTCGGAAGGCACCTTTATGCAGCAGTCGGCCAGCTTCACACATTTCCCTTCACCCGAACCTGTCATGAGAATGCTCTTGATTCCCTTTATCTTAGCGACTTTTAGCGCATTGAGTACATTGACGGCGTTTCCAGAAGAAGAAAGACCAATGAGCACATCGCCCTTTTTACCAAGGACATGCAGCTGCTGGGCATATACCATGAAAGGAGATGAATCGTTGGAGAATGCCGTGACAAATGCAGGGTTGCTGTTCAGTGCAATTGATTTTACTCCGTCCTCAAGTCCGTCGCATATTTTTTCGCCTTCATCATCTCCAAAAATCCTTATAGCATCCTCTCTGAACTTGCCTGAAGCCTTCCTTCTTATCATAAAACTCTTCAGGAATTCCCCGGTTATATGGTCCGCATCGGATGCGCTTCCACCATTTCCGCAGGTAAAAACAGTTCCTTCCTTTTCAATTGAGTTCTTCAGTATTGAAAAAGCTTCCGATATGCTATACTCTATCCCTTGGAGCGGAGGATATCTCTGGTACAGGTCTGATATGCTGTATTTCATTTTAAACTCCGGATAAAATGTTTTTTGACAACATGTGCATAATTATATGTAATTCCATTTAATTTACATTATTAGAATTATTAATCACAAGTTATTAATATATAAATTTTGAATGATTTCAGGTTAATTTAGATTTTATTAACAAAATTAACAGGATATAATACGAATCTTATATAATTTTATAATATATAAAATATAAGAAGAAAAAATATACATAAAGGAAAGGACGTGTTTCTATGAAGCTCAGCATATCAAGAGAAAAATTTCTTGACGCCCTTCAGAAAGTAACAAGCATAATTGGCTCCAGATCCACATTGCCTGTTCTTGCCAATGTTCTCATTGAGGCTGTAAAGGATAAGATTACATTGACGACAACTGATCTGGAAGTCAGGATTACAACTGAAATAGAAGCAAAGGTGGAGGAGAATGGAAAAACAACTCTTCCAGCGAAGAAACTTCTTTCAGTCGTGAGGGAGCTTCCTGGAGATGAACTTGATCTGAATGGGGATGATAACCACCATATATCCATCCAGTGCGGAAAATCACTCTTCAAGCTGCTTGGGCTTGCTCCTGATGATTTTCCACAGCCGGTTACCATCACTCCTGTAAGGAGCATTAAAATTCCGCAGATGGAGCTTGCAAGGATACTTGGACAGATTTCATATTCCGTCAGCATTGATGATTCAAGGAAAGTGCTTAATGGAATTCTTTTCAGCATCAAGGAAAATACTTTCACTTCCGTAGCCACAGATGGAAAAAGACTTGCCCTAGTGGAAAAAGTAATTGAAAAGTATGAGGGAGAAGAAGGGGATTCCATTGTTCCTTCAAGAAGTGCAAATGAACTTGTCAGATTGCTCCAGAAGGAAGGTGATGTGCTTGTTGACATTGGAGAAAACCAGGCGTCATTCAAGGTTGGAAATACTGTTATGATGACAAAGCTCGTCGAAGGGAACTATCCCAACTACAGGCAGGTCATACCAACATCCTTCAGCAAGAAGGTGCAGATATCCACCAGTGCTTTTGCATCGGCACTTCGAAGGGTTTCACTCGTTGTTTCCGACAGCAGCTCATTTGTAAAGATGACATTCAACAAGACTTCCCTTGTTCTTTATGCTTCAAGTTCGGAATTTGGTGAAAGCAAGGAATCGATGGATATTGAGTACGGAGGTCCTGAGCTCAATATATCCTTCAATCCTGTTTTCCTTTCGGATCCATTTAAAAATCTTGACGCCGATAAAATTACGCTTCAGATGAATGACGGATACAGTCCTGTGGCTATTTCCGCCGGAGAGGGTTTCCTCTATGTGATCATGCCTGTCCGCAGCAAGTAAGATCATCAAGAAGAAATAATGATAAGGGGAATATACCTCAAGAATTTCCGCAATTATGCGGAACTGAGTCTCAAACCGCTGGGAAAGATAAATATATTCATCGGAAGAAACGGTCAGGGAAAGACTAATCTTCTTGAAGGTATTTTCTTCCTTGGCATGCTCAGATCCTTCAGGACCTCCCAGATAAGCGAACTTAAGAAGATCGGATCGGGAGGTTTCAGCCTTAAAGCGGAACTTGCATCAACTTCAAATTCAGCAAAATACATTGAATCAGAATATTTTGACAAGAGAAAACTGAAAATAGACGGGAATCCGGTTGCAAAGGCAAGCGAATTCATACATAACTTCAGGACAGTTGTATTTTCTCCCAATGACATATTGATTGTAACTGGAAGCTCATCAGGGAGAAGGAAATTTCTTGACATGTATATTTCATCGGTGGTTCCTGAATACATGCCGGTTCTTCAGGAATATGTATCGGCCCTCCAGAAAAGGAATGCCTATCTGAGAATGGGCAGGAATAGGATGGCAGAGGTCAGGTCTTTTGAACCAATACTAGCTGGAAAAGGCTCGATTATCGTGGGGTTCAGATCCGAAATACTGAAAAATCTTTCAGAACATATATCCAGCCTAATCCAGGAAATTTCCGGACTTCAGAAGGATTTTTCACTCAAATATTCGATACAGAAGAACACGTCGGACTATCAGGAATATATGACAAGATTCGAAAATGAGAGGGAAAGGGATTTTTCCAGGCAGTATTCAACATTCGGTCCGCATCTCGATGATTTCGAATTCATCTATGATGGGAAACCTCTGAGGTGCTATGGTTCTACTGGACAATGCAGGCTGGCATCCCTCTGCCTCAAACTGGCTTCTGTAAGGGTCATGAGCATATCAAGATCAAATGAGTCTGAAATTGTCGCCCTGGTTGATGATGTTACGGGGGAGCTGGATATAGACACAAAAAAAGCATTCTACAACGTCCTTAAGCAGGCAGGGCAGGTGTTTTTCACTTTTACCGAAAAACCTGTAATGGATGAATTCCTCAAAGGATCTGTAATATTTGAAGTATCAGATGGGAAAATCATTCCTGGTTCAAATTCTGCTGATTCTTCATAAGTTCCGGGGGTATTGTTCTCTTTATCCCTTCCATGAAAATCTCAGTATTGATGATCAACGACTTTTCTGCAAAAGTGAGCTTGGAACTGAACATAGGCAGCTCTTTTACAGCACTTGAATAGGCATCGACATAAATATCAGCGTCATTTGCAGGAGCCGCTCCTGCTGCGGGGGATTCTGTTGAAATCAATTTCTCATCATACGTGGAAGCTATTTTCCCATAAACGACCTTGATTTTGTTTTTTTGCATGACAAGGAAGAAATTGAATTTTGATTCTTTGTTGCCTTTCTTGAATCTAAAGATGCCATTCCCAGCATCTTCTATATTTTTTCTGCCGGAGATGAATGTCCTCAATTCCTTCTGCTTCTCGTCAGTTGCCTGAATTTCAAGGCATACTGGTGAACCTGGAGCAAAGCTTTTCATGAAAAATTTAAAATTCCCGGAAAACTTGTCAGTCAGGATCGAAAACAAATCCGTTATGTCTGGATTTGCCTCATCTGATGTTTCTACCATGGCCTCTTTTGTCATATTCACGATGGAGGATTTCAAGTCATCGGTTATGCTAATATGGCCACATGAGACAAACTCATTCGAATCCAGTATATCTTTCTTGTATTTTCCTTTAAATGTCTGGGAATCAAGGAATTTCTCTGTAGGTGATCCCTTGGAAGTGGAGAATTCAGTGTTTATTTTAATGCTCTCTTCGCAGAAAGATATATCCATTTCGAATTTGCCGCACTGCCTGAGAAAATTTTCAAAGGCCCCCAATTTCAAATTCAAGAATGTTATTTCATTGAAATCCTCCTCTTCCCTTCCTTTTTTCTGAATGATCTGCCGGATCATCTCATTTTTGAAGGTTTCCAGCCCTTCTGGAAAGGATGAAAAATATTTTTCTGGATAAAGTATCAATATGATATTTGGATCTGATTCGATTGCATCCTCTTCAGATTTAGGTATGGAAGTAATTGATTCTGAAAGAGATTTGCTGTATGTAAGCAGTCCTTTTCCACCTATTTCCTTGAGGTAGACCGGTTCTTTCATGTCTTTTAGACTGTTATTCAAGGGGATATCTTTTTTCCTTTCAAGCACCAGGCACCACTCAAATGACTTCGAATTGCCTTTTTTTGATGAGAACCCAAGCACCTGTATGGGAAGAGTAAGATCAAAAGGAGCCATCTGCGGACTGAACGATAGGGCGGCGACCGACATGGCCACCATGCCTGACGATCCAGGCGAGACTTTTTCGGAAAGGGAACTCAGATCCTGTGCTGATTTCATGAGGGAAGGCATTCTTATCTCTGAAATCAGTTCGAAATCTCCTTCTGCAAGGCAGTCTTCGATGGAAATCATAACTAAAACAGCAGCAATGGAGAAAACGAACCTTAAATTTTGAAAAATTGTCCAGTTCATGGTATGTCCTTCATATGAATGTGCTTAATTTTCTATTTGGGAAGATATAATAAAAAGCGGCTCATTCAATGAATTTTTCCGGAATTGAATTATATTTGAACCTTCATGAGCAAAAAAGTCATAATGATAATGGTGGACGGATTCGGAATTCCCGAAAAGGGATGGTTCAATTCTATATATTCCGATTTCTGCGATAGAAGGTTTGTAAATCTTCTGGCGGATTTTTCAATTCCCGTCAGCGCAAAACTCGGTGTTGAAGGCATCCCTCAGAGCGCCACTGGACAGACGGCTCTTTTCACTGGATTCAATGCCGCAAAAATAATGGGGATGCACATGCAGGGATTTCCAGGCCCCAAGCTCCGGGAAGTCATATGCAGGCGCAACTTATTTTCAAATCTCATGGAAAAGGGAAAGAAAGTGGCTTTTGCAAATGCATATGTGCAATACACTCTTGAGGAACTTGCAAGCATGCGCCTCAAATCGGTTACTACCACAATGGTTGAATCTTCCATCGGCTGGGTGCGGAACATGGAAGATCTTCTTTCAGGCAAAGCCGTATATCATGATCTTACAAGAAAAACGATAAAAGGAAATCTCTCTGTTCAGGAAATATCCCCTAAACAGGCGGCCATAGACCTTCTAAACATATCAAAAGAACATGATTTTACTCTTTTTGAGTATTTCCTAACTGACAGGGCAGGTCATAAGATGGATGCCAATGCCCTTAAGGAGATTCTTGGCAATCTAAGCGCATTCGTATGCGAACTGGTTGATTCAGCCGCTGAAAATACTCTTATCATACTTACCGGTGACCATGGGAACTGCGAGGATATTTCAACTAGGAAGCATACGAATAATCCTGTACCTCTTTTCGTATATGGATATCCCCTGCCCCGCGACAGGAAAATCACCTCGATTGAAGAGATCTATTATTTCATAATCGAAGATATTTTTAAAATTCCCAAAATAAGCACAGGAGTTTTTAATGGCTAAAGTTCTTCCATTCAATGGTCTTCTACCTAATCCAGGGAAAGTTTCAAAAGTTGCCGCAGTTCCCTACGATGTTGTCAATTCTGAAGAGGCATCCAAACTTGCTGAAGGGAACCCTCTAAGCTTTTTAAGGGTATCCAGACCGGAAATTGAAATGGAGCCAGGAATAGACATCCATGATGAAAGCGTCTATTTAAAAGCTGTTGAAAACTTCAAAAGACTTTGCAAGGAAGCACCACTTGCTTTGGACAAGGATAAGCATCTTTATGTATATTCCCTTAAAATGGGAAAGCATGTCCAGACAGGTATAGTTACAGCAGTTTCTGTTGAGGATTATGATAGAAATATCATTAAAAAACATGAAAAAACAAGAAAAGATAAGGAAGACGACAGGACCAAGCATATATATATGACGAAAACTCATTCCGGTCCAGTATTCCTTACATATAAAGACGTTACAAATATTGACGAAATATTGACGAATGCTATGACGGCTACTCCATTGTTTGATTTTACGGCAGTTGACGGGATTTCCCATAAACTTTGGAGATTATCAACTGACCAAAGCAAGAAGATATCCGATTTATTTGATAAAGTATCATGCCTTTACATAGCTGATGGTCATCACAGGGCTGCATCTGCTTCAAGGGTTGGAGCGAAATGTAAATCTGAAAATCCCAAGCATACTGGCAAGGAAGATTACAATTATTTCCTGGCAGTTGTTTTTCCTGCATCTCAACTAAAGATTCTACCCTACAACCGCGTTGTCAAAGATTTGAATGGATTATCGGTTGATGGCTTCATGAAGGCTGTTTCCGCGAAGTTCGCAGTTTCTCCGTCAAATACCCCCTCGCCTGCAAAACAAGGTGAATTCTGCATGCTGCTTGAAGGTAAATGGTACAGTCTCAAGCCGTTGTTTGATACTTCAAAGTTCAATGTCATTGATTGTCTAGATGTAAGTGTGCTTCAGAACTACATATTGAACCCGATTCTGGGCATTGATGATCCCCGGACAAGCAAAAGGATAGACTTCGTTGGTGGCATAAGAGGGACAGGCGAACTTGAAAAGGTTATAAGCAGCGGTAAGGCCAAAGTGGCGTTCTCAATGTATCCGACTACTGTTTCCCAGATGATGGACATTGCTGATGCAGGGGAGATCATGCCTCCGAAATCCACCTGGTTTGAACCAAAGCTCCGTGACGGCATTGTATGCCATATTTTTTAATAAGGGGAATAAAATGATAAGTGTAATAGCCTCGATAAAGGTCAAATCTGGAAAAGTTGGCGAATTCATTTCAATCTTCAAGGCAAATGTTCCTGAAGTCAGGAGGGAAAAAGGTTGCATCGAATATTATCCGGCAATTGATATTGATTCCAAGATACCTGTTCAACAGCTTGATGCCAACATTGTTACAATCATTGAGAAATGGAACAGCCTTGACGATTTGAACGCCCACCTTAAAGCCCCTCACATGGCTTCATACAGGGAAAAAGTAAAGAACATGGTTGAATCCGTGTCTTTGAAAGTTCTTCAAGAGGCGTGATGAAGGATTACAAGCATTTCCATGATATAATATGACGGCCTACAAATACGAGACACATCTACATACATCGGAGACCAGCAAATGTGGCTGTAGTTCAGGGAAGGAATTTGCTCTTCATTTTAAATCTCTGGGCTACACTGGTGTTTTTGTTACGGACCATTTTTTAAATGGTAACACGACGGTTCCGCAGGATTTGCCATGGAATGAGCGTATTGCCTTGTTCTGCCACGGCTACGAAGCAATGGAGAGGCAGGGCGCCAAGCTTGGTCTCGATGTCTTTTTCGCCTGGGAGTACAGCTACGGCTGGGCTCATTTTCTGACCTATGGGCTTGGAAAAGACTGGCTTCTTGCCAATCCCGATCTGCTCAGATGGGATGTACTGGATTATTTCGACCGGGTACATGCGGACGGTGGTTATATCGTCCATGCCCATCCCTTCCGCGAAAGCATTGAAATAGTACAATTGATTCCTGGCAAAGTTGATGCGATTGAGATCATGAACTCGGGGAGGACTGATGAATCCAACCGGCATGCGCTTGATTTTGCAATCAGCTACGGACTTCCCCGGACGGCCGGGTCGGATATACATTCGACGAGCCAGAAAAAGCTGTGTGGAATAAAGTCTTCCCGGCGGTTGATGGGAGGAGTTGATTACATTGAAGCTGTCAGATCGGGAGATGCTGTAATATTCGACGAGTCCCGGAAATGAAGCAGTTGAACTAATCCCGGTAGAAAGCGTGACCCTGAAAGAACTGTTTTCTTGCAATTCACTCGTGCAAAAATCGATCATTCCGCACACGGTGCACGCTTATTTGTCTGATTTTTTGCTGTATTTCAATTCCGCTTTTTCCAGATCATCAAGGACTTTTTGTTCTTTTGTATTATTCTTTGCGTCAGCAATGAGAGACTTTATATCGATCATTTCCCCTTTTTCCCCATAGACTTTCCCGTCGTAGGCGAAAAAAGCATAAAGAAGGGGAAGTACAATGTTCTTCCTTTGGAAATCGTCAGGCGTCAACAGTCCTTCCAGAAGTATTGAATATCCAATCAACACCTTCTCATTAACAAGATGCTTCGCAACAAGCAATTTCGAATCCAAGCTCTTTTTCGGATTATCCAATATCTTGCGAGACAACTCAATTCCTTGCGCCCTATCAATGTGCACAAGGGCATCTGCACACATTACTTGTACAATGTCATTGTCAAGGTTCTTGTCAAAACAAGCTGAAATTTCCTTTGAAAAGGCATCTTTTTCTATCTTATCTTTATCAAGGACAATCAGCTTCAGAGCTGCAACCAGTTCGCCCGTCTTTTCACCCTGTACATCTTTAACAGATAGGCTCATACGGATATTTTCAACGGTTGGCTGATTGCCGGAAAACTGCGTGTAGCGTTTTCTCTGCTGCTGGAGCTCCTGTTCGCGGGCAATCTCCGGGGTTTTCGGGTCATTTGCCATGGTAACTATTGCTCCTTCACAGACAATGAGTAAACTTACAAATATAAATAGAACTTGTTTCATAGGATTACCTTTTACCCATAATGACCCCGGGTATTATTAACATCATAAATACTAATTTTTTATATATTAATATATCTTCGCCTTAAATGCAAAAATTGAGTAAGCGTTAAGCTGGGTGTGCCAGCCTCATTTAACGCAATCAAGTATGGCTCTTTCGCCGAAAGAGCCTCGTACCGGTTTCGGCGAAACCGTCATACTTTAACAAAATATGGCCAATTGCCTTGCTTTGCTGCGAGTTTGGGATTGGTACCAAGCATGTCCCTCATCCGGGTGAAGGCGCGCATTGTCTGTATGTTGATGGTGACCGACCTTTCACTTCTGAGAATGCCTGAAAGCATATAGGAATATTACCTGTAGATTTATGTGTCGCCGTCCTGCGGAGACTTGGAATTTTCGAGAATCGTATTGATCCCCACGCTTTCGCATGGGGCTTTAATATGTCACCCTCTGCGAGGGTTTTGGGAGATTTTAATCCTAATTAGATGGTGCTCGAAAATGGTTCCGGGAACAGCTCTTGCGAGCTTGACTACCGCCTTCTGAGCCAGTTTCATCGAAACTGACATGTTTGACGGTTGAAAATTCCAAAATATATGCTACTTTAAAAAAGTTAATCACTTTATTATGAAGTGAATATGGAAAATAATCAACCTAGACATGACAGCGTTGTTCTTGCCGATAAATCGATGCCTGCCGATGCCTACATCTAGTTTAAAGAAGAGGAAATATGGGTTTTACTAATTTCAATTTGGATCCGCGTCTGTTAAAATCAATACATGAGGCCAACTATACTATTCCTACCGCCATACAGAAACAGGCTATTCCTGTATGCATGGAAGGCTCGGATATCATAGGAACCGCGGCAACCGGTACTGGAAAAACTGCCGCATTTGTACTGCCGATACTGAACCGTCTGCTGAATACTCCCGCCCATGGGAAACACACAAGAGTTCTTATTGTCGCTCCTACCAGGGAACTTGCCGAACAGAACCGCGAAGTCATCAAGACATTCTCCTCACACACCAATATCCGATCTGCCGTTGTTTACGGAGGAGTCGGATTCAATTCACAGAAACAGGCTTTGACTGACGGGACTGAAATAATAGTTTGCTGTCCCGGGCGCATGCTTGATCACATGGGGCAGGGGTATGTGAACTTGAAGAAATTGGAGATAGTTGTCCTTGACGAGGCTGATCGCATGCTTGACATGGGATTTCTGCCGGATATCAAAAGAATTCTCAATTCACTTCCTCCTGAAAGGCAGACTCTTCTGTTCTCTGCAACATTTGCTCCGGATTTGGTGGCTCTAATAAACCATTATCTGAAAAACGCAAAAAGGATAAGCGTTGATACAGAGGCTCCTGCAGAAACAATAGATCACTGTTTTTATCCAGTTCCGGATCATCAGAAGACAGATCTCCTGATTGCCCTCCTGAAAACGATTACCGACCAGAAGTCAGTCCTAATATTCACCCGCACGAAACGCAGGGCCGATATTCTTGAGGACCGCCTCTATAAAGCAGGTTTTGTTACAGGCATCCTGCATGCTGACAGATCTCAAAGTGAACGCAAGAAAGAACTTGATAATTTCCGTTCCGGAAAAATTAAGATGATGGTGGCCACGGATATAGCTGCAAGAGGTTTGGATATTGAAAGCATATCGCACGTGATAAATTATGATATTCCTGACACTGCAGTGAACTATATACATCGCATAGGCCGTACTGGACGTGCCGAACGTTCAGGTGACGCAATAACCTTTATTTCTGCAGATGATGAATCGGAAGTCCGCGACATTGAGCGACGTCTGGGTACGACCGTGGAAAAGAAGAGGCTTGAAGGTTTTGAATATAGCAAATATGATGTGCCTACGGGACGCAAGTTCACCCAATCACGCGGAAGAAGCGGAATGAAGACTCCAAAGACTCCTATGTGCGGTTCCTGGGGTGGAAAGAAAAGAGGAAGAAGATAAAAAAAATGGCCGGTTTATGACCGGCCATTTCTCGTCAAATTCCAAATAATGAGTACGGAAATGTATTCCGTCACTTATTTCATGCAGCAAGAAGCTTGTTCACCACATCAACTGCCGATGCAGCGTCTGCAGCATATCCATCAGCACCAATTTCCTTTGCAAAACTGTCTGTAAGAGGAGCACCTCCGACAATTGTCTTTGCCTTGACTCCGGAAGTCTTAAGGGCGTCGATTGTGGATTTCATTGAACCCATGGTCGTTGTGAGAAGAGCGCTCATGGCTATGACCTGGGCTTTTTTATCTTTTACAGCGTCAATGAATTTCTGAGGTTCGACATTTACTCCGAGATCTATGACTTCATATCCAGCTCCCTCGAGCATCATTCTTACGAGGTTTTTGCCGATGTCATGCAGATCTCCCTTGACTGTTCCGATGCATACAATTCCCTTTGCCTTCACGTCGGCTGCCTTGAGATGAGGTTTTAGAACAGCCATTCCTGAATTCATGGCTCTTGCTGCAATAAGGACTTCTGGAACATAGACCTGGTTGTTCTTGAATTTTTCACCGATGATCTGCATTGCTGAAATAAGTCCTTCATTAAGGATCTTTTCGACAGGAATATTCTCCTTTACAGCCTGTTCACAGAGATTCTTGACGTCATTGGCTTTGCCCTTCATCAGATTTTCTTTGATTGAATTCAGGATTTCTGTGCTCATAAATTCCTTTCTATTTTAAGTTTTGCGGGATTGTCTAATAAAAACTATTATGCTATATTTTACCAATAATACTTATAGATTCTATAATAAAATTGTAAAATATTTGTATTTAACTGCAAAAATGGATGAAAGTTTCTATAAACGAATCGAATCAGTCCTCGAAAATCTTGATAATCATGCGCATTGCGGAGGTGTTTATCATGATATCGAAGGAAAGGATTTTCCCAGGGTGGGAAAAGCCTTCTGCCGTCTTTGTTCAGCATGTGTTTTCCATTCAAGGGCCGGTGATTTTTGCAGGCAGGCGGCCAGAGCCGGCGCCTATCAGTCCTTGATCAAGGGAAATGTCCACTACTTTAAATGCTGGCTTGGCTTATATGGAATTGTGATTCCCGTCGCCCCTGACGGTGAAAAGATCATTGGCGCTATTGAGATTGGCGGACTTCTTCCAAAGGGGGAACTTCAGAAAATACAGCACAACATGATATCGACGCTGTCTGCAATTGATTCAGGCGAGAGGTTGCAGAATTTCATCAATGCTTTCCAGGGAATTGAGGAAATGCCGAATGTAGAGATGGAGAAGACAGGGGAATTCCTTAAAGAGGCTGTTCTATCTTCCGGTCTCCTGTCTGCGGAAAAATTCTCCGTGAGAAATGCTCTTTGGCTTCAGCAGGAGAGGCTTGCAGTAGGAATGGAGGCCCTGGGTTCGGTCCGAGGGGAGAGAAGAAAGAGTATATTGATTTGTTCGGAGGATCTTGCCGGCCTTTTCCATGCTGGAAGCGAAAATGATTTTCTGAAAAAGACAGATGAAGTTCTCAGCCTTATTCTACTTGAATCATATCAGGATGTTGGCAAGGTGAAGGCCTTTCTCGCAATGGTTGTAACAATTCTTTCTATGAATTCCATACTCAAGGGCGATAAATGGTCGAAAATAATGACAGTAAACAACCTCTACATCGAGGAAATTGCGAAATTCGATGACATGAAGGAACTTTGCTTCTGGTTTGAAAGACTGACCCTTAAGCTTTTCAGGAATGTCCATATTGAAAGGAAAGAGGAGGACGTTTCCGAGAAGGTAATTACATATCTGCACAGGCATTTCAATGAAAATATCAGGCTTGTAGAAGTTGCGAGATTCGCAGGAGCAAGCACTTCAGGAGTGATGCACAAGCTTAAAAAGGAAACAGGACAGACTTTTTCCCAGCATCTGAACTCAATCAGGGTAAAGGAAGCGAAAAGACTGCTTGCCTTCACCTCTCTTCCCCTAGGTGAAATCAGCAGCAGATGCGGATTCCGTGACCAAAGCTACTTTACAAAAGTTTTTACTAAAACAATTAATATTGGACCCAGGGAATTCAGGAAGATGCTCGTCAGCGTGAGCCAATAGCGGCTTCCATCTGTGCCTTTGCGTTCTCGAGGTTGACCCTTGAGCTGGCGAGGTCGGCCTGGGCCCTGACGAGGTCGGACTGGGCCTGGTTTACCCGTGTGAGGTTCGTGTTTCCGGCCTTGTACTCCTCTTCGACCAGGTCTCTGGTCTTCTGCACGAGTCCGAGGGTCTCCTCGAAGAGGGTGACCTGTTCTATGGCCTGCTTGTAGTTGCTCTGGGACTGCCTGACCTCCTCGACGACCTGTATCCATTTGGAGACCACCGCCAGCTGGCTCTGCGCGAGCTGGGCCTGCGAGATTTTTACGTTGAACCAGTTCTGTCCGCCGTTGAAGAGCGTCCATGTGGCTGATACGCCGTAGTTGAAGCTCCTGTACTTGGCCTTGGCGCCCCAGGTGGTGTTCCTGTGGCTTCCATAGTTCGTCCTGTTGTACCCGTAGTTCATGTCGGCTGTGATGGTGGGGAGGAATGCGCCCCAGCTGGACCATACGTTGTAGTCCGCGGCGGTCAGGGCCTCCCTGAAGGCGTCGAGGTCCGGGCGGTTTGACAGGGCGGTGTCCAGGTAAATCGCGATCTCGGAGGAGTACTGCACGTTCTTAGGGGCCATCGGCGGGAACTCGATGTTGGACGGGATGTCGGACTCCGTCAGGCCGAGCAGAGCGGCCAGGACGTATTTCGCGGTCTGGTAGCTGT